>Ga0255338_1001382_pt1 | contig 46546 bp, 36 predicted proteins | sample MeOH1_35cm_T4_19_FD_203715 | JGI IMG/M metagenome (GOLD analysis project Ga0255338, IMG submission 203715) | Sandy soil microbial communities from University of British Columbia, Vancouver, Canada - MeOH1_35cm_T4_195 | ecosystem: Engineered > Artificial ecosystem > Sand microcosm > Unclassified ...
GGGCTGGAACTCGCGCGCGGCCTTGAGCGCCTGGTCCACCCGCTCCACCGAGTCCATCCCGGTGATGACGACGCTGACGGGCAGCGAGAGGGCGTAGCGCAGGCACTCGGGCGCGGTGACCGTCTTGCTCTGCAGGATGAAGGGAGCTCCCATCGGCTTCATGCCGAGCACGCCGATCTGCTCGCGCACGAGGAGGGGGAGGACGCGCTTCTCGAAGCTGTCGAAGTGGGCGTCCATGACATTGAGCGGCAGCTGCACGGCGTCGAAGCGGAAGCCGTGCAGCTGGGCCGCCTCGAGCATCTTCAGGTGGATGGCGGGGGACTTGTGGCCGGTGAAGCCCAGGAAGCGTGCCTTGCCTGCCTTGCGTGCCTCGACCATGGCCTCGATGGCGCCGCCCGCGCCGAAGGCCCGGGAGGGATCGTTGTCTCGGATGACCTCGTGCAGCTGGAGCAGGTCGACGTGATCGGTCTGCAGGCGCTTGAGGGACTCGTTGATCTGGGCCTCGGCCGTCTTGCGGTCCCGGCCGTCGATCTTGGTCATCAGGAAGGCCTTGGAGCGGTAGCCGTCCTGGAGGGCCTTGCCCATGCGGAGCTCGCTCTGCCCTTCGTTATAGTCCCAGCAGTTGTCGAGGAAGTTGATCCCGTTGTCGAGCGCGCGCCGGATGATCCGGATGCTCTCCGCCTCGTCCTTCTGCATGCCAATGTGAAAGCCGCCGACGCCGACGCAGGAGATCTGCTCGCCGGTGCGGCCCAGCTTGCGCCGGGGTACGGCCTGGGCTGCAGTGGATGGATTCGCCGCGGCGAAGGCGCTGGGGGCTACCAGGAGCGCGAGCATGGCGTCGAGAAACTCTCTGCGGTTCATAGACGCGAAGGCTGCCTATCCGCGGTGCCTCCGCCAACGTCCCAGGGGACGCACGGGCTCCACGCGTCAGGCGGTGCACGGGTTACACGGCGCAACTGTCTTGTGAGCCACAGCCGGTGCCTGCGGAGCCTTCCTCTCGAGGACTTGGACTCGGGAGCTACTCGGCGCAGGTGGGGCGGTCGTTGGTGGGGTAGAGCGTGGCGATGCCGTAGGTGCCGTTCCGGGTGCCGCAGAAGATCTGCCACGAGGTGCCGCCGAGATCCGGCGCGGAGTAGACGCCGCCTTCCTTCTTCGCTCCATCCCGGGCGCAGCACCGCACGAAGGCCCGCGTCCCGATGGCCGCGATGCTCACCGCGTCCTGCGAGCGTGAGAACCCGCCGATCTTCTTCTCCCCGCAGGACCAGGGGGCCACGCCGTGGAAGGAGATGAGGTACTGGTCCCCCTGGACCGCCTTACCGCCGCGAGCCGGGCCGTCGTAGCAGAGCCTTCCCTCGGCCTCGAGCTGCGCGTAGCGCGCCTGGTAGTGCAGCCCGCCGATGGGGCCCTTCAGCCAGTCATCGCCGCAGAAGACGTGGGTGAACGCGTTGCGAGGGCCGGTACTCACCCAGAGGCTGGTGAGCCACTCGATGTTGCCCTGCTTCGAGCTCGAACCCGTCCGGGAGCGCCCCGCCGCCGCGAGCGCGCGCTGGAGGCGCGCATCGTCATAGTGGCTGGAGAAGAAGCGCTGCACGTCCCCGGCGCTCACCGACACGTCCGGCCGGGCGGGGCAGAGCGCGAGGATCTCCCGGTCCACGGAGGACAGCTCTGGCGCCTTCGAGAAGAGGGGAGGGTTGCTGCACGTCGTCGCGCACCCCGAGGCCAGCTTCGCCACCGCGGGCACCGCCTCCGGTTTCTGCGCCTTGTCCGCCTTCACGAGCTCCGTCGCGCTCGGAGCCGCCTGGACCGCCGTCTCGTCGGCACCGTCGCAGAGCACCCACCCCTCGCCCTTGGGGCCCTGGAGCTTGCACCACTTGCGTCCGGGACCGCCCTTCTTGATGAGGGGGTAGGAGGTGTCTGGCTCGACGCTGAAGACGACCTTCTTCGACTCGGGCTGATCCACCGCCTCCACGCGGGTGGAGGAGACGAAGGCCCCGGAGCCCGCCAGCGCGGCCAGGGGAAGCAACAGCGTCGACAGGAGAGCAAGGAGACGCGACATGGCGCTCGGGAGCATACCTTGAGAGGTCTGGCGCCCCTCACGGAGGCCGGGGCTCGCAGGCTTGGACCTCGCCCAGGCCTGCTTATTCAAGGGGGAGGGGGGCAGGCTCGGGCGCTACTCCAGCTTCAGCTTCGCGGCCTTCAGCTTGCCCACCTGCACCAGGTACTCGCCGGGCCCGAGCTCCGCCTTCGGGTCGGTCACCTTGTCCCCGTTCACCCGCACGCCGCCCTGGGCCATCAGCTTGCGCGCCTCCGTCGCCGAGGCCACCAGCTTCGTCTCGGGCAGCACCTTGGTCACCGGCAGCTTCGGCGCCCCACCCATCGGCACCGTCACCAACGGCAGGCTCTCCGTGTCCAGCTGCTTGTTCGCGAAGCGCGCCTCGAAGTCCGCCGCCGCCTTCTTCCCGGCCTCCTCGCCCTGGAACCGTGCCGCGATCTCCTGCGCGAACGCCACCTTGGCCGCCTTCGGGTGCGTCTGCCCCGACTGCACGGAGGCCTGCAGCGCCTGCACGTCCTTCAGCGGCCTGGCCGAGAGCAGCTCGTAGTAGCGCCACATCAGATCGTCCGTGATGCTCATCAGCTTGCCGAAGATCTGCTCCGCCGGCTCGTTGATGCCCACGTAGTTGTCCAGGCTCTTGGACATCTTCTCGCCGACGATCTTCCCGTCCACCGCCTTGGCGTCCAGGCCCTCGAGGATGGGGCCCGTCATGATCACCTGCGGCTCCAGCCCCTGCTCCTTCATCAGCTGCCGGCCCACCAGCAGGTTGAAGAGCTGGTCCGTCGCCCCCAGCTCCACGTCCGCCTTCAGCGCCACCGAGTCGTACCCCTGTAGCAGCGGGTACAGGAACTCGTGGAGCGCGATGGAGCGGTTGTCCCGGAAGCGCTTCTTGAAGTCGTCGCGCTCCAGCATGCGCTGCACCGAGTAGCGCGCCGCCAGCCGGATCATCCCCTCGGTGCCCAGCGCATCCAGCCACTCGGAGTTGAAGCGCACCTGCGTCCGCGCGGGGTCCAGCACCTTGAAGACCTGCTGCTTGTACGTCTCCGCGTTCACCTTCACCTCCTCGCGGGAGAGAGGAGGCCGCGTCACGTTCTTCCCCGTCGGATCGCCGATCAGCGCCGTGAAGTCTCCGATCAGGAACACCACCGTGTGCCCGAACTCCTGGAAGCGCCGCATCCGCGTCAGCAGCAGCGAGTGCCCCAGGTGTAGGTCCGGCCGGTTCGGATCGAACCCCGCCTTGATGATGAGCGGCTTGCCCTCCTTGTACGAGCGCTCGAGCTTCTTCTTCAGCTCCTCGGCCACCTGGAGGTCCACGGTGCCGCGAGTCACTTCCTCGAACTGCTCCTCGGGAGTCGCCTTGCGCAACAGATCCTGGGTCATGGCGCGCGCGAACTTACCCGAATCCGTCCGCGCCGCGAGGCCCTTCTCGCGTCAGGTGCCCGGCAGCTGCTCGCGCACCCGCTCGATGCTCCGCGCCTTGCCCGTCTTGTCGTCCAGATCGATCACCACCCCCTGCAGGTACACGAGGTTCTTTGCCACCTCGTGGGCGGTATGGCGCAGGGTGAGGAAGCGCTCGACGGACAGCTCCTTCCGCATCCCGATCACCGAGTCCAGCGGGCCGCACATGCCCACGTCGGTAATGTACGCCGTGCCGCCCGGGAGGATCCGCTCGTCCGCCGTCTGCACGTGCGTGTGCGTCCCCACCACCGCGGACACCTTGCCGTCCAGGTGCGCGCCCATGGCGTTCTTCTCGCTGGAGGCCTCGCAGTGCATGTCCACCAGGATGCAGGGCGTCTGCTTGCGCAGCTCCGCCACCAGCTCCGGCGCCAGGGCGAACGGATTGTCCAGTGGCTTCATGAACACCCGGCCCTCCAGGTTGATCACCCCGAGCTTGCGCCCGTCCGGTGTCTGGATGACGGTGTGTCCCCGCCCTGGCGCGCCCTTGGGATAGTTGGCCGGGCGCAGCAGCAGGTGCGGATGCTCCTCCACCCACGGGAGGATCTGTCTCTTGGTCCAGAAATGGTTGCCGCTCGTCAGGAGGTTGACCTCACTGGCGAGCAGGTGCTCGGCGGACTCCGGAGAGATGCCCGCACCGCCCTCGCTGTTCTCCGCGTTGGCGATGACCAGGTCCACCGAGTGGCGTGCAATCAACCGGGGGAGGAGGGTGCGCACCGCCAGGAGCCCTGGCTTGCCCACCACATCCCCCATGAAGAGCACCTTCACGTGTCCAGGAAGTCCCAGTCGCGGAACAGTCCGCGGAGCGACTCCGCCTCGGTGACGACCAGATCCATGTCCACGTCATCGCCGTTGGTGGGCATTGCCTCGACAATCTGGTCACTGAAGGCCAGACCCACCCGCCGGCTGCGCGCCGAGGCGGCCCGGAGTGTGGCGTCGTAGTAGCCACCCCCGCGCCCCAGCCGCTTGCCGTCCCTCGTGAAGCCGAGCCCCGGCACCACGAAGAGATCGATCTGGTCCACCGGGATCAGATCCGAGGAGTTGGAGGGCTCGCGCACCCCCAACCGCCCTGGCTCCAGCTCGGCCTCGGACTTGATGGCCCGGAAGGAGAGGATCCGCCCATGCACATGGGACAGCGGGTAGCAGACGACCTTCTCGTCCCCCAGCGCCGCAATGAGGATGTCTCGTGTAGGCACCTCTCCTCGGATAGGCGCGTACAGCGCCACCGTCCTCGCCTTCTGATAGTAGGGCGAAGCCAGGAATCGAGACTGCACCTTCAACCCACGCCCGTCGATAAGGTCTGGCGTCATCGCCTTGCGCCGCGCTGTCAACTCCTCGCGCAGGCCTTGCTTTCGCGCCGCCTCGTCTGCCGCCACCGTCTCGCTCACCGCCGCCACTCCACAGAAAAAGTCCCCCGCCGTATGGCCGTGTGCCTAGCGTCCATTGAACCCTAAAAAGCCAGGTGGGGACCAAAGTCATGGCTCCGTAGGCTTCCCTCAGCCCCGTGAGGGGGAGGGCTTGCGCATGGAACCCGAAACGGACCCCGTGATGGACGTATCGGTTCGAATTTCTGCTGGGCATCACGCGCCCCGCAGGGGACAGCCCTTGAACAACTAAATCCGGTCTCTAAATCCTCGAAGTTATTGAAGAAACTGCGGAATACCCGGATGAAATGATAAGGACGCCCACCGGCCAGGTCAAGGTGTCCCGCACGCGTTTACAACGTGGGCACCTGCCTCCTATGATGCGCCGGCCCTGTCTCCCATGGCGCCCGCCCCCATTATAACCGGCCTCGCGTTGGCCTTTTTCCTGGTGCCGGGCCTTGCTGCGGCAGGTCCCTCGCTCTCGGGGAACTTCCGGGCGGATTCTTATGGCTCGCTGGAGCTGAAGACGGAGGGCGACCACGTCGTCGGCACGGCCGTGGATGGGGGCGCCTGCCACTTCGACTCCCAGACCAAGGTCCTGGAGGGAGACTTCGAGGGCTCGGTGCTGGTGGCGCGGCTGCGGGTCTGCCAGACGGGGGACATGTGCCCGGCGGAGCAGACCTACACCGTGCTGGGCTTCTATAACGCGGCGGACAGCTCGGTGGTGGCGTACGTGAAGCTGCGCAACGGGTGCCAGTCCGCGGCGCTGCCCCGATCGGGGCGCTTCACGATGGTGGCGGCCGCCAAGGTCATCCCCGAGGAGACGCCCACCAGTGGCACCGCCGGCTCCGCGGCGGACCTGGTCGCCAAGCGCAGCCCGCGCATGGAGGCCGCGAAGCAGGCGAGCCAGCGCGGCGAGCAGCTCTACAAGCAGAACCAGTTCGCCGAGGCCGTGAAGCAGTTCAAGCAGAGCCTGGACAGCGACTCCGGGGATACGAACTGGCCCGCGTATATGGGGCGGGGCTCCAGCCTGCTCAAGCTGGGCCAGGTGGCGGCGGCCATCCGGGATCTGGAGCGGGCCAACAGCGCCCGGCGGGGCGAGCCGAGCCTCTACTACATGCTGGGGTGCGCCTATGCGCAGAAGCGCGACAAGGCGAAGGCGCTGGACTACCTGGGGCGCGCGGTGGAGGCGGGCTACGATCTCGAGTCCGCGGCCTCCATCGACAAGGATCTGGTCCAGGCGCTGGGGAGCGATCCGAAGTTCAAGGATCTGGTGAGGGGTTCCGCCGAAAGGAAGTCTCGCGGAACGGCGACCAGCGGAAATTCGAGCCCGTGAGCACCCCATTGACGCCGCGCCCCGCCCGGGTCTTCGGCAACTATGAGCTCCTGGCGCCGCTGGGCAAGGGCGGCATGGCCGAGGTGTTCCGGGCGCGTGTGCTCACCGGGCGCTACGAGGGCTGGAACGTGGCCGTCAAACGGCTGCTGCCCTCGCTCACGGGGGATCCGGCCTCGGTGGAGAGCTTCATCCGCGAGGCGGACCTGTCCACCCAGCTGGACCACCCCAACATCGTGAAGGTGTTGGACGTGGGCATCGCCGAGGGCACCTACTACATCGTCATGGAGCTGGTGGACGGGAGGGACCTGGCCCAGATCCTCCGCCGGTGCAAGCAGCGGGGGATCCCCCTGCCGATCGACTTCGCTGTGTACCTGGGGAAGGTGCTGCTGGAGGCGCTGGCGTACGCCCACACGGCCGTGGATGCGCAGGGCACACCGCTGGGCATCGTCCACTGTGATGTGTCCCCGTCCAACCTGTTCATCTCCCGGATGGGGGAGATCAAGCTGGGCGACTTCGGCGTGGCGCGCGTGTTCGTGGACGGCTCGCGCGAGGGTGGCGAGGTGCTGGGCAAGCCCTACTACCTGTCCCCCGAGTCGCTGCGCGGCATCGTCACCCCCGAGGCGGATCTGTGGGCCGCCACCGTGGTGCTCTACGAGCTGCTGACGCTCGAGCGCCCCTTCACGGGCAGCACGCCGGAAGAGGTGTTCTTCAACATCCGGCATCGCCGGTACCGGCCCATCCACGTGTTCCGCCCGGAGGTCCCCGAGCTGCTGGAGGAGCTCGTCTCCCGGGGGTTCGCGGCGCGCATCGAGGATCGGTTCGCCACGGCGGAGGCCTATGCCCAGGCGCTCACGCCCCACTACGACGAGCTCGTGGGCACGCCGCTGGCCATCGCCGCTGTTGTCCGCGGGCTCTTCGGCACCAGCGACTGACGGTCAACGCTCCGGACACCCGGGGGCGCAGTGTTCAGGCACGGGGCCACGGTCTTGGGGGCACAGGTCGCGGGTCCCTCGTCTCGGCGCGGGTCCCCCCGTCAGCGGACGGGTCCTCCCGCGCCGGCCGTCCCGCTCTCCCATGGCTCACGAACCCCTGCGCTTGACGTGATTTGATACCTCGGGCCTGGACGCGCTCTTCGGGACGAACCTGTCCGGTTGTCTGACAGGTTGCTCGGCGAGGCGCGGGTGGTGCCCTTGCTCACGCTGACGAACTGCCACCGGACGTCGAGGGGGCAGAGCCATGCCTGTGCTGGGTGCCGATCTTTCCTCCCAGGTCTTTTGCACATGATGAGAGGAGGACGTGATGGCGGGCGACTTGAAGGAGAGCCCGTCCGAGGCAGGCTAGGCGAGGTCCTGCGCCGCGAGGGCACGTGCGCGCGGCACGTGGGTGCGCAGTGCCGCCACGACGCGCTCCACCTCGTCCTCCGTGGTGCCGGGGCCGAGCGAGAACCGCAGCGACCCGTGCGCCTGGGCGGGCGTGAGCCCCATGGCAGTGAGGACGTGAGAGGGCGTGAGGGTGCCAGAGGCGCACGCCGCCCCCGAGGAGACGCAGATGCCCTCCAGGTCCAGCGCGATGAGGAGTGCCTCACCGTCCGCGCCATGCACGTGGAGATTGCTCGTGTTGGGCACGCGCGGCGCTCCCGCCCCGTTGACGGTGACGTCGGGAATGCTCGCGAGCACCTCACGCTCGAATGCGTCTCGGAGCGCACCCACGCGCGCGGCGGTGGCCTCCTGGTCCGCCTGGGCCAGCTCCAGCGCCAGGGCGAGCGCCTCCGCGTAGGGCACGTTCTGCGTCCCGCCTCGGAGCCCTGCCTCCTGGTGCCCCGGCGTGAGCGCCTGCACATCCACGCCCTTGCGCACCACCAGCGCGCCCGCGCCCGCCGGTCCACCGAACTTGTGCGCTGACAGTGCGAGCAGATCCGCATCCACCTCGCGCAGGCTCAGCGGCAGCTTCCCCGCCACCTGCACCGCGTCCGTGTGGAAGAGGATGCCGCGCTGGCGGCACGCGCGAGCCACCTCGGCCACCGGCTGCACCACGCCCGTCTCGTTGTTGGCCCACATCAGCGAGCAGAGCGCCGTCGCGGGCGTGAGCGCGTCCAGCACCGCCTCCGCCCGCACGCGGCCGTCCGCGCCAGGCTTCAGCCGCACCACCTCCGCGCCCTGCTTCTCCAACTGCGTCAACGTGGCGAGCACCGTCGGGTGCTCCACCATCGAGGTGACGATGCGGCGCCGGTTCGGGTCCGGGCGCGCGAGGAAGGCACCCTTGAGCGCGAGCGCGTCCGCCTCGGAGCCGGAGCCGGTGAAGCAGACCTCCTTCGGCTCGCAGCCCAGCACCCGTGCCACCCGGGCCCGCGCCGAGTCCAACCTCCCACGGGCCTCACGGCCGGCCTGGTGCACGCTCGAGGGATTCCCAAAGCCCCCGTCGGTGAAGGCCCGCGCGAGCGCCCGCGCCACCTCCGGCCGCAGGGGCGCGGCCGCGTTGTAGTCCCAGTAGATCACGCGTCCTGCGCGGCGAGCAGCGAGACCGGCCGCTCATCCGCCACGCCGAACGCCTCCAGAAACCGGTTCACCAGCTCGCGCTTGAGCGCCTTGCGCTGGTTGGCTCGCCCCGACAGCGGCAGCCGCGCGCCCGCCATGCTCCCGTGGCCGCCCGAGGAGCCTCCGTAGTCCGCGCAGATCTCCCGGATCAGCCGGCCCGCGTTCATCCGCCGATCCTTCACCCTCAGGGACACGTAGAGCTGGTTGCGGAACGTCGCATAGGCCAGCGACCACTTCATCCCATCCAGGAACATCATCCGCTCGGCCACCTCGGCCACCATGTCCGGGGAGTAGACCTCCTCCAGATCGGTGACGATGGCGGTGCCGTACACCTTCGCCCGCTCGATCGCCGTGTGGTACAGCTGGAAGTAGCGCGCCGGCAGCTCCGGGTGCTCGATCTGCCCCAGCAGCTGCTTGTCACAGCGCGGGAAGAGCCACAGGTAGCTGTCCACGTCCGTCTGGGTCGTCTCCCGGCCCAGATCCCGCGTGTCCGCCTTGATGCCGTAGAAGAGCGCGGTGGCCACCTCCACCGAGGGCTCGAGCTTCGCCGCGCGCAGGTACTCCACCACCATCGTCGAGGTGGAGCCGAAGTCTCCGCCCACGTCGGCGAACGGTGCCTGCAGGCTCTCCTCGCGCACCGGGTGGTGATCAATCACGATGTCCGCCCGCAGCCGCGCCGGCAGCGAGTGGTTGCCCACCGGCGGCTGCGTGTCCACCAGGCCGAAGAGATCGTACGAGTCGAAGTCGATCTGCGAGACGTGCTGGACGGGCAGGTGCAGCACCTTGACGAAGGCGATGTTCTCCGCTCGGCCGATGATGCCGCCATAGCCCACCCGGGCCTCCATGCCCGCACGGCGCTCCAGGATGTGAGCGAGGGCCACGGCGGCCGCCATGGAGTCGGGATCCGGGTTGTCGTGGGTGAGGATGAGCGCCCGCTTCTTGCCCCGCGCCACCCGCATCAGCCGCTCCAGCTTGCCCCGGGCGGGCAGCTCGGCGAGCCGGGGTGACGGAGGTTCCGCACCTTCCCCCGGGGGTGGGGAGCGGCGGGTGTGGACGGACGGTATGCCTGGCATGGTTTCTCTTCTTTTACCGCCTCCGGCGCAGGGATTCGAGCAGACGGAGGGTCTGCCCGGCACCGCCGGAAAACGCGTCTCCTGCCACCCAATCTTGTTGACGCGCCGGAGATCCTTCACGGGGCACGGGAGGGCCACTCGCCCGATTGACCGCTTGCCCACCTCTTCAGCGGAGGTGGGCAGCAGGGCTGGACTAGTTGATGGCCTTGTAGCGGCGGTTCAAGTCCTTGAAGTACTTGACGCCGTTGTCCAGCGAGTTCTCGATGGCGTCCATCAGCAGCGTGCGGAACCCGGAGACGGGGCCTCGGAAGGACTCGTAGTACTTCTGCCGATCGATCGAGTGGATCACCGCCGGCATGTAGTTGTTGCGCAGCAGGATCAGGTTCGTGCACATCCTGCCCACCTTCCCGCTGTGCTCGGTGAAGGGGAAGATCTGCAGGAACATGTGCTGCACCGTGGCCGCCTGCTTGATCGGGTGGAACTCGCGGAACTCGGCGCTCGCGGTGTAGTCCACCAGCTTCTCCAGCGCGGGCTGGATCTTCGCCGGCTGGGCGATGTCGTGGAAGTAGGTGCGGTGCAACGGCATGTCCTTGCGGAAGCCGGCCCGATCCCGCTCCTTGGCCAGCTCCTTCTCGGTGCGCTCGCGCCGCTCGGTGGCCGCGCGCGCCGTCTGCGCCTCGGGCGTGTTGCCGATGAACAGATCGTGCATCCGCTTGATCTGCGTCAGCGTGATCTGCGCGTTCTTCTTGCTGGTGGACGCTTCCTCGCGGATGTAGTCGCAGACGGACTTGTGGTTCCGGACCTCCAGCACCACCGGCATCATCGAGGCTTCGGCCGCCAAGCGGCCTGGGTACAGCGCCGCCGTCAGCTCCTGCTGTGTGTACACGACGCCCTCGAGCGCCGCGTCGTGGTAGATCCACGACATCTCGAAGCGGTCGAGAAAGTCGCGCGACTTGTCCTTGAAGATGCCCAGGTAGTCGCGCAGCGTCTCGTTCTTCTCGTCGATCTCTTGGTAACGTTCCTTCACGGACCTGCGGCTCCTTCGTGCCCGATCCCTGCTGCACCCCTTGGGATCAGGCGGTCGGCCGTCGATTGAAACCGGAGCGGGATTCTAGAAATTCCGTGCGGTTGGGACAAACAAAACCCTGCTCTACAGGTCGACGAGGAAGACCTCGCACGCCTGGTCGAGCAGCTCCTTGGAGAGGGCGGGGGGCTGCTGCCGGTAGCGCGCAGCGTCCTTGATGAGCGCGACGAGATCGCGCGGGTGGCATGCACGCAGCTGCATGTTCCGAGGCTTGTAGTACGCCTCGACGAGGTAGGTGACTGCCTGATCCACGTAGGGGATGCCCGCTGCCTCACATACACGCTCGAAGATCTCCCGGAAGGTGCGCTCATCCGGGTTCTTCACTTCGATCTTGTACTTGATCCGGCGAAGGAACGCCTCATCCACGAGCTCCTTCGGGTCCAGGTTGGTGGAGAAGACCAGGAGCTGCTCGAAGGGGATCTCGAACTTCTTGCCCGTATGGAGGGTGAGGAAGTCGATCCGCTTCTCCAGGGGGACGATCCACCGGTTGAGCAGGTCCGTGGGGTGGACCTTCTGGCGGCCAAAGTCGTCGATGAGGAGCATGCCGCCGTTGGCCTTCACCTGGAACGGGGCCTCGTAGAAGCGGGCGCTCTCCGAATAGATGAGGTCCAACGTTTCGAGCGTCAGCTCGCCTCCTACCACCACGGCCGGCCGGCGGCAGAGCTGCCACCGGTTGTCCATCTCGAAGGTCTGCCGGCGCCCCGCGGCGTCTCCCCCCAGCTCCAGCGGGACGGGGGTGTGGTTGAGGTTGTCGAAGACCTTGATGATCTGGTTGTCGATCTCGATGCAGTAGGGGATGTAGGCCTCGCCGCCAAACATGCGCGAGATGGCCTCCGCGAGGCTCGTCTTCCCGTTGCCCGGAGGGCCGTAGAGGAAGAGCGAGCGGCTCGAGTTGACGGCGGGGCCCAGCTTGTCGAGCAGATCCTCGGTGACGGTGAGGTGGGACAGGCCCTGCAGCAGATCGTCCCGGCTGACGACGGGGTTCTCCTCGGTCTGCTGGGTGATGAGCGCGTTGTACTGCTCGATGGGGACAGGAGCGGGGCCCACGTAGGTGGTGCGCGTGAGGGCGTCGCGCGCGTACTCGCGGCCCTTCTCGGTGAGGATGAACTCCACCGAGGCGCGGCCGAAGCCCTTGCCGCCGCGCAGATCCACGAGCTTCTCGTTGGCGACGAAGTCCACCACGTGCTCGATGACGCCCGGCCACGGTAGGCACAGCTCGTCGGCGATCTCCATGCCGGTGCCGGTGCCCGAGTAATACAGGAACTTCAGGGCGATGTCGGACAACAGGCCCATCTTGAGCCCCGTCTCCTCCAGCGACTTCGGCTCCGGCGGAGCGATGTCGAGGATGGCCGGGTTCTCGAGGTTGAACGGGTTGTCTTCCAGGTAGCCGGGCTGAGGCATCGCGTTCCTTTTACCTCATCCGTTCCTGTAACCGCTCAGACGTAGGTGAGCCACTCGGCGTAGCGAGGCTCCTGGCCCCGGACGACGCGGAAGTAGGTTTCCTGCACGAACTTCGTCACCGAGCCGGGCTTGCCCTCGCCGATCTGGCGGTTGTCCACCTCGCGCACGGGGGTGATCTCCGCGGCGGTGCCGGTGAAGAAGACCTCGTTGCCGATGTACATCGCGTCGCGGGTGAACGTCACTTCCTCCACGTAGCGCCCGCTGTCCCGCAGGAGCTTGAGCACCGAGTCCCGGGTGATGCCGTCGAGGATGGGGGAGGAGAGGGGCGGCGTCTTGATCACGCCCTTCTTGTTCACCATGAAGATGTTCTCGCCGGAGGCCTCGGCCACGAAGCCGCTGATGTCCAGCAGGATGGCCTCGTCGTAGCCGCCCAGCACCGCCTCGCGCTTGGCGAGGATGGAGTTGACGTACTGACCGGAGATCTTCCCGCGCACCATGTTCACGTTCACGTGCAGGCGGGTGAAGGAGCTGACCTTGGCGCGGATGCCCTCGCGGATGCCCTTCTCGCCCAGGTATGCGCCCCAGTCCCAGGCGGTGATGACGGCGCGGGTGGGGTTCACCGCGCCCAGGCCCATGGCGCCGTCACCCATGAAGGCGATGGGCCGCAGGTAGGCGCCGTTGGAGAACAGATCCCGCTGCTTGCGCAGGAGCTCCAGGCACGCCTCCTCGAGCTGCTCGGCCGTGTACGGCATCTTCATCAGGCAGATGTGGGCCGAGTCCATGAGCCGCTGGATGTGCTCCCTCAGCCGGAACACGGCCAGGCGGCCATCGTGCGTGCGGTAGGCGCGGATGCCCTCGAAGACGCCCAGGCCGTAGTGCAGGGCGTGGGTCATCACGTGCATCTGGCCCTCGTCCCACTTCACGAACTTGCCGTCGATCCAGATCTGATCTGCGCGCAGCACGGAGGACGAGGTAGAGCTCATGGGGAAATCCTTAATGGACACAGGCGGGGGATGCTTGGGGGGCGCCTTTTTTCACATGCCGTCCGCCCCGTCAAAGCGGGAATAGGGTCAGGCCTGCGCGATCTGCGGCAGGTGGGCCTTCGCTTTCTCGATATCCCCTTCGTACTTGAGGACCAGATTCAGCGTGGAGGCCACCAGATCCGCAGTGAGCGCGTCCGCGTTCAGCAGCGCCAGGCTCTGGGCCCAGTCCAATGTCTCGCTGATGGACGGGGCCTTCTTGAGATCCAGCTTCCGGATGGCGGCCACCGCCTCGATCACCTGCTCGGCCAGCGTCTGGGAGACCTGGGGCAGGCGAGAGCGGACGATTCGCAGCTCGCGCTCTCGGTCCGGGAAGTCGATGTGCAGGTGCAGGCAGCGGCGCTTGAGCGCGTCCGAGAGCTCGCGCGCGTTGTTCGAGGTGAGGATCACCCGCGGCACGTGCTTCGCCTTGAACGTGCCCAGCTCGGGGATCGTCACCGCGTTGTCCGACAGCACCTCCAGCAGGAAGGCCTCGAACTCGGGATCCGCCTTGTCGATCTCATCCACCAGCAGGACGGCGGGGCGCTCGGTGAGGAGGGCCTGGAGGATGGGGCGCGGCAGCAGGAAGCGCTCGGAGAAGAAGACGGCGTCCCCCGTGGCCAGCCGATCCGCGGCCTCGGCCAGCGAGCCCGTGCCCGCCACCATCTCGCCAATCTTGTCCTTGAGCAGCTGGGTGTAGAGCAGCTGCTTGGCGTACTCCCACTCGTAGAGCGCCTTGGCCTCGTCCAGCCCCTCGTAGCACTGCAGCCGGATGAACTGGCGGTCCAGCGCCTGGGCCAGCGCCTTGGACAGCTCCGTCTTGCCCACGCCGGCCGGGCCCTCCACCAGGATGGGCTTGTCCATGCGATCCGCCAGGAAGCAGGCCGTGGCGATCTCCGGCGAGGGCAGGTATCCCACCTCCTCCAGACGGCTCTCCGCGTCCTTCACGCTGGCGAAGGACCGGGCCTCGGGCGTCGTCGATGGGGGGCTCACACCCTGCAACTTAACCGAGGGGATTCAGGACACTGTGGCAAAAATGCCAGAGTTGCGCACGTCCTGCGCCCCAGGAGGCAGGCAGCCTCGCGTGTAACCCCCAGGAAACACGAGCGGAAATATTTTGCGCAACCTGGGCATACGTTGTGCATCGGAAAGGCGTATTCCGATTCACGTCGAGGTGCGCGGTCATGTGGGTGTGGTTGCGGATGGTCCTAGCGCTGGTGGTGGTGTTGGTGCCTGGGGGCTTCCCGCTGGTGCTGTCCTACGTGGCCACCAAGACGCTCCTGGCGCGGTGGCGGGCGGCGCAGGCGCAGTCCCAGCTCAATGGCCGCGAGCCGTCCCTGAAGGATGTGGTGGCGTCGCTGCAGTTCCGGGAGCTGGTGCGCGAGGCCCGCGCGGCCCTCTGAAGCACAGCCTCAGGGCGCGCGGGCGGGGCTGAGGCGCTCCCCAGCGAAGAGCGCGGCCCTGTGAAGGACCGCGCCCCCGGGGCACTCGTTACGGCTTGTCCAGCTCGTCCACCAGGGAGGTCCAGTCGTCCTCCTCCGGCTTCTTGATGGTGTTGAGCGGCACCATCACGGTGCGGTCCGACGGATCATCGAATTCCTGAGCCATCGAGGGCGCCGGAGCCGGGGCCGGAGCCGCCTGCACCGGAGCCGGTGGGGCCTTCTTGGCCGCGGGCTGCGCCCCGAGCGCCGGGCGGGTGCCGGTCGATGAGGCCCGTCCCGGAGCCGGGCGAGCCGGGGCCGGAGCCGCAGCCGCCGGGGCCGGAGCCGGAGCCGGTGCGGGGGCTGCCGCGGAGTTGAGCTGGGTCTTCACGATCGGCTCGTCGTCCTCCGGAGCGGGTGCCGGCCTCGCGGCGGGTGCCGCCTTGGCGGCGGTAGCGGTCGCGCCGGCAGCGGGGCCCTTGCTCTTGTAGCGGGCCAGCTCCAGCTCGGCGACCTTGAGCGCCTTGCTCTTCTCCTGGACGGACTGCTGCAGGCGGGCGACCTCCTGGGCCTTGATGGCGTCGCGGCGCTCCAGCTCCGCCTTCTGCTTGGTGTTGAGGTCCTCGAGATCCTTGAGGTGCTTGGCGTCCAGGTCCTTGCGCTCTTTCTGAGCGGCAGCGAGCTTGGCAGCGGCCTCGGTGACCTTGGCCTCGGCGGCGGTGACCTTGGCGTTGAGATCCTTCTCCGCGCGGTTCTTGGCGCTGACGGCGTTCTCCAGCGCCAGCTCCAGCTCCTGGATCTTCCGGGCGCGGGTGGTGAGCTGACCCTGGATCTCCTTGAGCTTCGCGTCGGCGTCGGCGGCGCGCTGCTGGCCCTCCTGGGTGAGCTGGGCGACGCGAGCCTCCGCGGCCCCCAGCCTCTTGGTGAGATCGTCCGTGGTGCGCTTGGCCTCGGAGCGCTCGGCGGTCTGGGCCTGGACCTGCTGCTGCAGGCGGTTCTCGGCCTGCTGGAGCTGCCCGGCGAGCCCGTCCCGCTCGGAGGTGAGCTTCGCCTGGGCGTTGCCCGCCTGGCGCAGCTGCTCTTCGCGAGCGGCGAGCTCCTTGCGCGCCCCCTCCAGCTCTCCGCCGAGGTTGGCCGCCTGCTGCTGCAGGGCCTCCGCCTGGCGGCGGGCCGCGTCGGTCTGCTGGGCCAGCTTCGCCTCGAACTGCTTGAGCTGCTCCGTCTTCGCGTTGACGTCGCGGGTGAGGGCCTCCGTCTGGCGCTGCTTCTCCTGGGTGACGGTGGTGAGCTTGCGGAGCGTGTCGGACAGCTCCTTGCTCTTGGCCGCCAGATCGTTCTGGAGCAGCTCCTCGCGGCGCTGGGACTCCTCGGTGAGCGTGTTGAGCTGCTCCTCGAAGCGGTGCCGGGCGTCCTCGGTGTGGGCCAGCTGCGAGGTGAGCTGCGTCACCTCGGCCACGCGCTCGCCCAGCTCCTGCTTGGTGTGGGCGAGCTGGTCGGCCAGCTCCTGGCCATGGTCGCGCGCGTCGGTGAGCTGGGCCTCCAGCTCCGCCTGCGTCTGGGCCGCGTGCTGCCGCGAGCCCGCGTGCGCCGTCTGCTCCTTGGCCAGCGCGTCGCGCGTCTGGGCGAGGGCGCCTTGCGTGGAGGTCAGCTCCTGGATGGTGGCATCCAGCTCGGTCCGCAGCCCGTCACGCTCCTCGATGAGCGAGGTGATCTGCGCGGTGGTCTCGTGGGCGAGCCGCTGGTGGGCGGAGCGCTCGGCCTCGTAGTTGCCCTGCGTCTCGGACAGCTCCGCGCGCAGCTGGCCGATCTGGCCGGTGAGGTCCGCCTCCTGCGCGGCCTTGGCCTGCTCGGTGTCCTGGAGGACGCTGGTGAGCCGATCGATCTCCTCGCGGGAGGCCTCCAGCTCGCCCTCGCGCGTGGCGAGCGTCTGCTGGGTCTGCGACAGCGTGGCCTGGGTCTTCTCGAGCGTGGCCTTCGTCTCGGTCAGCTCGCTGTCCAGCTCGTCGCGGATGGCCTCGGTGGAGGCCAGCTGCTGCTTCGTCTTCTCCAGGGTGCCCTGGGTCTGGGTGAGCGTCTGGCTGGTCGCCTCGAGCTCGCCGCGGGTGCTGGAGAGGGCCTCCTCCGTGCGGGCCAGGGTGGCCTGGGTCTCGCTGAGCGTCTGGCTGGTGGCCTCCAGCTCGCCGGTGAGGCTGGAGATCCGGCCGTCGCGGTCGGACACGTCCGTGCGCAGGCCCTCGATGACCTCGTCGCGCTGGGCGACGGTCTGCTCCATCGAGGAGATGTGGGCCTGGAGCGACTGGATGTGGCCGTTGAGGTTGGCCTCCAGCGTGTTCTTGGCCTGGGTCAGCGCCTGCAGCTGGCCGGTGAGCTCGGCCTGCTGGGCGTCCTTGGCAGCCTGGAGCGCCTGCAGCTGGCCGTTGAGCTCGGCCTCCAGCGCGTCCTTGGACTGGTTGAGGGCCTCCAGCTCGCCGCTGAGCTCGGCCTCGCGGTCGGCCAGGTGCGTCTTGACCGCTTCGACTTCGCCCTCCAGCTCGCCGATGCGCTCCAGGTGCTGTTGGATGGTGGAGTTGAGCTCCGCCTCGCGCTGCTCGTTGCGCGAGATGGTGTCAGCCAGCTCCGCCTCGAGCCCGGAGATCTTGGTGTCGCGATCCTCGATGCGCTGGGTGAGCTCCTGCTCCTGCGCGTCCTTGTCCAGCTTGAGCTGATCGCGCTCGCCGATGGTGCGGGCGAGATCCGCTTCCAGATCGGCGATCTGCTCGTTGAGGCGGGACTCGAGCGCCGCTCCGACAGCCTTGAGCCGCTCGATCTCCGCGTCGGACTGGGCGCCATGCTCCTCGGCGGCGGTGGCGCGCTGCTCCAGGGCGCGCACGGTGGCGTCGCGCTCCTGCTCGGTCTGCCGCAGCCGCTCCGTCAGCCCCTGGATGTCCCCTTCCAGCGCCGCGTAGCGCAGGTCGCGCTCGCCAATCGTCTGGGCCAGGGTGTTGTCCAGCTCCTCGCCGCGCCGGCGCAGCTGGATGATCTCCGTCTCGCGGTCGCGCAGGGTGTCGTTGAGCTTCTGCTCGCGGACCTCGGACTCCAGCGTGGCGGTGTTGTACTGCTTCTCCAGGGTGTCGTACTCGTTGCGGACGTGCTCCAGCTCCGTGGCGCGGCGGGACAGCTCGTCGTCGCGGTTGCTGATCTCCTTCTTCAGGACATTGATGTCCTTCTCCTTGGCCGCGACGACCTCGATGAGGTCCTTCTCGGAGGAGAACTTCTGGAGGAGGAGATCGTCCACCGTGGCGCCGTGCTCACGCTCCTTCTGGAGCATGGACGTCTGCGCCTCGTTGAAGCGCCGCAGCAGGTCGTCCACCTGCATCTTCAGGCCCTGCAGCTCCACGTCCTTCTCGTGGAGGCGGTCCTCGACGGAGACCAGCTCGCGCTCGCGCACGCTCCAGATCTCGGAGAGGCGGGCCAGCTGGGCCTCGCGGACCTTGAGCTCGTCGCGCAGGACCTGGACCTTGCCCTCGGGCGTGCCCATCAGCTCGCGCTTGGGCGGGGTGCGCTTGACGTTGCGGGACTCGGCCAGCAGCTCCGCCTTGCGGTCCGCGATGGACTGGAACGCGCGATCCAGGAAGGTGCGGTCCTCGTCCGTGATGGCGCTGCGGCGCTCGCGCTTGGGCAGCTTGGGCGGCCCACCTGGGGGAGGCGCGCGCAGGGGCGGCGGCATGGGCGGCGGGGCCTCGCGCGGACCGCTGCCGGTCAGGGCCGAGTCCAGCGACGCTTCATCCTCCGCGTCCTGGGCGCTCCCCGGCGGGAGGATGTTGGAGCTGATCGAGGCCAGCTCCCCCATCTCGAAGGGGATGACGAGGTAGCCGTCCGCCGCGGCGGGCGTCTCGCGGTGCTTCTTCAGCGCCTCCTCGCCGGTGTCCGACGAGAGCAGCAGCACCTTGAGGTTCTGACCCCACTTCCCCTTCTTGATCTGGCCGCAAAGGGTGAAGCCGGACTGGTCCGGCAGCTCGGCGCGGAGCACCACCAGATCGGGCCGGCGCTTCTCCATCTCGCGCTGGGCCTCGGCGGCGGTGTTCGCCATGGCCGTCTGATACCCCGCGCTGCGGAGGACCGTGGCCATGCTGAGGGCAAATTCATTCTGGGCTTCGACGATGAGGACCCGACGCTCCATGAAGTCCTTCGATTCGCGATGGCTCGCGAAAAGTGCAGTGAAATCCGCAGCATCCTACCCACCGGCCAAGGGGCAGGGAAGTTTCCAAGGCGGGCTCGGTCGGCTGGTTTACGAGCGTTTTCCGCGTAATGCCCCTTGCGCCTCGGGCGGAGGGGGTACCCGAGAGGGATCTGTTGGCTCTTCATCCCTCCCAGGGAAGTTGGTGGGAGGTGTGTGCCGGGCGAACTGAGCTCCCTCGGGGGGGCAGTAGCCGTGCGCCAGCTGGGCAAACCAGGGATCCAGCGCAGAGTGGGGGGGCTCGGTCAAGGGCGCGTCCGGGGCCTCTTCCACGGACGCCGCGACCGCCTCGTCGGGCTCGTCGGGCGCCTGGGGCACCTTGGCGGCGATCTGGACTGCTGCGCCGGGGCGCGGGATCACCTCGTCCACGGGCTCGACCATGTCGTCGATGGCTTCGACGGCGCCGTCGGCTTCCTCGAGGTCGTCCTCCATGGGCTCGACGGCGTCGTCGGCCTCCTGCACCTCGTCCGCGGCGTCGAGGGCCTCGGCAGCGTCGGCCTCCTCGACTTCGTCGCTGCTGATCTCTTCCGGCTCTTCCACCCGAGGCTGGGGGTGGGGAGGGGTAGGCGCCGCCTCCAGCGCCGCGTCGTCCGAGATCTCCTGGGCCTCTTCTTCGGAGATCTCCTCGGGTTCCTCCTCCGCGGCCTGCACGGGGGATGGGATGGGGACGGGGGTCCGAAGGCTCGGAGCGTCCACGGGCGACAGGCGCGGCGGAGGACCTTTGTTCTCTAAAGGAGGGGCGGTGCGGTTCAGCGGGGGGAGGGCAGGCCTCGCCTTGTCGGTGATCTCCTGCCCGCGAGCAGGCTCCTGGAGGGCCGCGCGGGAACTGGTCGAAGGACTGACAGGTGGCGGCTCCTGAAAAGCCGCACGGGAACTCGTGGAGGGGCTGACAGGTAGCGGCTCTTGGGGAGCACTGCGGCTGCTGGCCGAGGGAGTCGCGGGAGGAGGCTCCTGGAGGGCCGGGCGGGAATTCGTCGAGGGGCTCGCGGGAGGAGGCTCCTGGAGGGCACTGCGAGTGCCTGTCGAGGCACCAGCGGGCGAGGGCTCCTGCAGAGCCGCACGGGAACTGGTCGAGGGGCCAGCGGGAGGAGGCTCGTGAAGGGCCGGGCGGGAACTCGTCGAGGGGCTGGCCGCGGATGCGGGAGGACGGCTCGACCCGGGTTCCGAGCGAGAGGCTCCCGCGGCGCGGCCTCCTGGCGGCTTCATCGGGACGATGGGCGTGGGAGCGGGCGGCTCCTCGACAGGGGCTGACGCTGACGCCCGAGCGGAGGAGGCGGCAGGGACCTCACGTGAGCTTTCCAGCGGAGAGCGCACGATGGGCGTGTGGGCCGAGTCCTCCTTGGAGGGCGGAGGCGAGCTATGGACGAGCGACGTCGGCGGCTCCTCGGGCTCCTCGCGCCGCCCTACCGGAGGCCGGACGATGGGCGTGGAGTCCTCCTTGCGCGCGGAGGGGGAGGACTTCGCGTCTCGCAAGGGCAGCCCCATCACCACGGGAGGCTCAGTGGGGTGCGCGTCCGGCTCGGTCTTGACCAGGCGTGTGTCGAGCGAATCGTCGGACAGGACGTGCCCCACGACCAGCGGCAGCTCCTCGCGGGGGGGCGCCTTCCTGGAGGAGCCCTTGCTCGCGGAGGGCTTGTTGGCGCGCGGGGGGCGTTTGCCACTCTCGGGGGGCTTGAGATGGGGGAGCCGGTTGGTGGGCGTGCCCGTCATGGTCGGCTCAGGCACTTCGCTCCGAACCCCCACGGTCTGCTGCTTCCCGAGCAGCTCGTCATAGATGTCCAGGAGCTTGCCGCGGATGAGCCCCGCATCCAGCTCCTGCTCGGCGAAGGAGCGGGCCTCGCGCCCCAGCTCCACCCGGCGGGGGACGTCTCGCGCCAGCTCGAGGATGCACTCGGCCAGCGCCTTGGCATCCCCCGGCGGATGGAAGAGGGTGGCCGAGGAGGGGAGCAGCTCGCGCGTCACCGGCAGATCCGCGGCGATCACCGGCCGGCCCGCGGCGAGGTACTCGGCCGTCTTGGCCAGGGGCCCGCCTTGGAGCCGGTTGCGATCCACATCCTCCAGCGGGAGCACGCCCACGTCCGCCAGCGCCAGGACCTTCACCAGATCGTCGTGCAGGACGGGCGGCTGGAACTCCACGTGCTCCTGCAGGCCCAATTCCTTGGCCAGATCCTCCAGGTGCGGCTGCCAGTCGGGGTGGCGGGGGCCGACCAGGGTGAGCTTCACCTCCGCGCCTTGCTCCAGCGCCAGCGCCAGCGCGCGCAGCAGCGTGGGCACTCCCTGCCACCCGGCCTGGCTGCCCAGGTACATCAGCCGCATCGGCTGGCCGTCCGGGGCGCCGAGCACGTCCGGCGTGTAGGGCACCAGGTCCACCGGCGCGCGCATCACCCGGGTCTGCTCCGTGCTCGCCCCGAGCGACCGGATGTAGGTCCTGGTGGTCTCCGACCCGGTAATCACCAGGTCGGCGTTCATCAGGCAGAACAGCTCCTGGCGGCGGACCTTGGCGAGGAAGCGCCGGTCGCCCTCGGTCTGGGGGTGGGTGTAGCGCAGCTCCTGCGAGGGGAACGTCTGGGCCTCATAGATGAGGCGGTAGCCGTAGTCCGCCTTCATCTCGCACAGGACATAGCCGCCAAAGGGATCGGTGAAGTGGGCGAGGGCGTACTCCTCGCTGTCGAGCTGGCGCTTCACGGCGCGCTCGAAGGCCTGGATGCGCGAGGCGAGATCTCCCGCGCCCACGGGGACTCGGAGCAGGCGCGCGCCCTGATACTTCTCGATATGGGAGTGGTCCGGCGTCTTCGCGGACAGCACCACCACGGAGAAGCGATCGGGCAACGCCTTGAGGTACTCGGTCAGTCGTCGCGACGATCCCGACGGACCAGGGATGACGTCAAAGCTGCACAGCAGCAGTCTGGGCAGGTCGCTCAAGCGTGCGCAGGATACTCGGTCCGTTTCCAAGGTGTCATCGGCCGTGACTGGGGGCCCGGTCTTGCGAAGAACAGAAAATTCCACAGCCTCGTTGACCCCTTGGGCCCATCGACCTAAAGGCGACCTGTCTATGGACGACCTCAAGAGCGTCACCATGAGCTATCTTCGAGACTTGGCGCGCAAGCACCTGGGCTCCGGCTACAGCAAGCTCAACAAGAAAGAGCTGATTGCCGCGCTCGCTGACTTCGTCCCCACCCTGAAGAAGTTGGCCCGGCTCGCAGGTGTCGAGCTGCCCTCCCGTTCGAAGCCCGCTGCCAAGGCGGCTGCTCCCGCCGCGAAGCCGTCCCGGGAGCCGTCCCGGGGCAAGGAGACCCGCGCCGTGGACAAGAAGGACAAGAAGAAGGAGCCGGAGAAGAAGGCCGCCGCTCCCAAGAAGGAGCCGGAGAAGAAGGCCGCCGCTCCCAAGAAGGAGCCGGAGAAGAAGGCTGCCGCTCCCAAGAAGGAGCCGGAGAAGAAGGCCGCCGAGCCCAAGAAGGAGCCGGAGAAGAAGGCCGCCGCTCCCAAGAAGGAACCCGAGAAGAAGGCCGCTGCGCCGCAGGGCCGGAGGGGCTCGGCCTCGCGCCAGGCCGCTCCCGAGGACGAGGACGCCTCTCTGTCACGTAAACCCGCACAGGTGGTGAACTTCCCGCCGCGCGTCCGCTCGGCGCGCTCGGCCGAGGAGGCCTGGCAGGAGGACACCGCGGAGATGGTGGTGGAGTCCCCGGAGTTGGAGGGGGTGTTCCAGCAAGCCGCGGAGCCGCTGGTGGAGGGCTTCTTCGTGGCGCGGATGATGGGCGAGCGCGAGCTCCGGCGCCACCACCTCACCGAGGAGCAGTCCCCGCGCCCCACGTTCAACGGCGGCGCGGTGGGCTACGAGGAGAACCTGGGCGAGCTGCCGCTGGACTACGGGAACGATCTGGCCCTGGCGCTGGCCCGCGATCCCCACACGCTCTTCATCACCTGGGACTTCAGCGCCGCCACGCGCGCCCGGGCCATGGAGGGGCTCGACGAGCCTCGGGCCATGCTGCGCGTGTTCGATGGGGACAGGCTGGTGCGCGAGCTGGAGATCGCTCTCGAGTCCCGCAGCTTCTACATCCACGGGCTGCCGCCCGGTCGCCCCTACCGCGTGGAGGCTCACTTCGTGGAGCGGGGCGGGCGCTCGCGCCGGATCGGCTCCTCGACCCACCCACTCACCCTGCCGCGCACCGGTCCGTCTCCGGACAAGTCCGTGCGCTACATGCAGCTGCCGCCGCCGCCCATCGTGCCTGTCCAGGGAGGGGTCCCTCCCCCCGTGGTGGCCACGGCCCTGTCTGGCGAGGAGCAAGGCGAGGAGCGCCAGTACATCACCTGGCACCGGGTCCCCCTGCCGGGCAGCGCCGACCTGACGGAAGTGCCGGTGTCGTGGCGCGAGCGCACCTCCCGGAGAGGGGAGGGCGCTGGGCCACCCGAGCACCTGGAGATCTCGGCGCGTCCGCCCGGCTCCTCCGAGCAGACGGCAGGGAGAGGGGGGCCCGCCCGGGGTGGGGCCTCCGAGCAGACCCACTGGACGCCGCCTCCGTCGGGGCGGGGACGATAGGCCCATCCTCCTATGAGTCAGGGTTCCCTGGCACTGGTGCTCCACGCGCACCTTCCCTTCGTCCGCCACCCGGAGCACGAGGACTTCCTCGAGGAGGACTGGCTCTACGAGGCCATCTCCGAGACGTACCTGCCGCTGCTGCGGGTATTCGACCAGCTGGCCGAGGACGGAGTGCCGTTCCGGGTGACGATGTCGCTCACCCCCACGCTCGTCACGATGCTGCGCGACGGGCTCCTGACGGAGCGCTACACGCGCAAGCTGGAGCGGCTCTGCGAGCTGGGCGCGCGCGAGGTGCACCGCACCCGGAATGATCCCACCTTCGGTCCTCTGGCGCGCTTCTACCGCGATCACTTCGAGGCCCTGCGCGTCGCGTGGGACGGGCGCTACCAGCGGGATCTGGTGAGCGCGTTCCGCCGCCTCCAGGACGCGGGCTATCTGGAGATCATCACCTGCTGCGCCACCCACGGCTTCCTGCCGCTGCTGCAGGAGACGCCGGAGGCCGTGCGCGCGCAGATCACCGTGGCCGCCAACCACTACCGGCTGACGTTTGGCCGGGACGCCCCGGGCATCTGGCTGGCCGAGTGTGGCTACTACCCCGGCGTCGAGCGCTTCCTGGCCGCCGAGCGCATCCGCTACTTCTTCGTGGACACCCACGGGGTGACGGACTCCACGCCGCGCCCGCTGTACGGCCCCTTCGCGCCCATCTACACGGAGGCGGGGGTGGCCGCGTACGCGCGGGATCCCGAGAGCTCGCAGCAGGTGTGGAGCTCGGAGATCGGCTACCCCGGCGACCCCATCTACCGCGAGTTCTACCGGGACATCGGCTGGGATCTGGACCTGGACTACGTCCGGCCCTTCATCCAGCCCACTGGGGACCGGAAGAACACGGGCTACAAGTACTACCGCATCACCGGCAAGACGCAGGACAAGCTGCCGTACGATCCGATGGCGGCGCGCGCTCGGGCGGCCACCCACGCCGGCAACTTCCTGTTCAACCGCGAGAAGCAGATCGAGTTCCTGTCCTCGCGGATGGGCGGGCGCAAGCCGGTGGTGGTGGCCCCGTACGACGCGGAGCTCTACGGGCACTGGTGGTTCGAGGGCCCCCAGTTCCTCGACTTCTTCATCCGCAAGGTGGCCTACGATCAGCGGACGTTCCAGCTGGTGACGCCGTCGGATGATCTGCGCGAGCACCCGCGCAACCAGGTGGCCACGCCGCCGGCGTCCTCGTGGGGCTCGGGCGGCTACGCCAACATGTGGCTGGATGAGTCCAACGACTGGATCTACCGGCACCTGCACCACTGCGCCCGGCAGATGGTGGGGCTGGCCCGGGACTTCCCCGAGTCCTCCGAGCTGCAGCGCCGCGCCCTCAACCAGGCGGCCCGCGAGCTGCTGCTCGCCCAGTCCTCCGACTGGGCCTTCATCATGAAGACCGGGACGATGGTGGACTACGCCGTCCGCCGGACGAAGGAGCACGTCCTGCGCTTCCTGCGCCTGCACGATCAGGTGCGCGGCGGGAATATCGACGAGGCCTGGTTGTCCCAGGTCGAATCGCGGAACAACATCTTCCCGGAGATCGACTACCGGGTGTTCCGGCCCCTCTGAGCGGGCCCGGGCGGCCTCGGCTCCTGCCCGCGCTGTCTCTCCGTCCAGGTGTCAACAGATGCGGGCGAGGCAGCCAGCGCTTCCTCGGGAAGAGGAGGGGCGGCGCACTGTTCTCCTCCCGTACCCGGGATGCGCTTTCGCTTGCCGGACCCGGACGGCGCTTTAGCTTGAGGTGGATATGAGACAGCCAAACTTTCTTGTTCGGAGCACGGTCGTCGCGGCAGTCATGGTGTTCTCGACGGTGGCGCTGGCCCAGCAGCCGGCCACGCCCCAGCAGGCCGCCTCCGCGAATGTCCTGCAGCCGGAGACGCGGGCAGCCCAGGCGCTGCCCTCGCTCGCGCCCCTGGTGGAGTCCGTGAAGTCCGCCGTCGTCAACGTGGAGGTGGCGGCCAAGGTCTCCGGGCCGCGAGGGGGCATGGGGGAGAACCCGCTGGATCGCTTCTTCGGCGGCGGCCGGCCCAACGGAAACGGCCGGGAGAACGTGCGCCAGGGCGCGGGCTCGGGCTTCATCATCGATCCGAAAGGCCTGGTGCTCACCAACAACCACGTCGTCGAGGACGCGGTGGCCATCACCGTCAAGCTCGATGACGGGCGCTCCTTCCCCGCCGAGATCCTCGGGCGGGATCCGCTGACGGACGTGGCCGTCATCAAGCTCAAGGGCAAGGTGGACAAGCTGCCCGTGGTGGCGCTGGGAGACTCGGACGCGCTGAAGGTGGGTGACTGGGTGCTGGCCATCGGCAACCCGTTCGGTCTGGCCTCCAGCGTCAGCCTGGGCATCCTCTCGGCCAGGGCGCGCAACATCGAGGCCGGTCCCTATGACGACTTCCTGCAGACGGACGCCGCCATCAACCCGGGCAACTCGGGCGGTCCGCTGTTCAACATGAAGGGCGAGGTGATTGGCATCAACACCGCCATCGTGGGCGGGGGCTCGGGCATCGGGTTCGCGGTGCCCAGCAACATGGTCCGGGCGCTGGTGCCCATGCTCGAGAAGGAGGGCGCCGTCACCCGCGGCTACCTGGGCATCGGCATCCAGGATCTGACGGCGGACATCGGCAAGGCGCTCAACCTGCCCGTCACCGAGGGCGCCATCGTCAACGAGGTCAGCCCGGGCGGTCCGGCGGCCAAGGCGGGGCTGAAGCTGGATGACGTCGTCATCGCCATCGATGGGCAGAAGGTCACTTCGGCCAGCGCGCTCACCCGAGTGGTGGCGCTCAAGCGGCCGGGCGCTGCCTCCACGCTCACGCTCTACCGCAACGGCAACAAGCAGGACGTGAAGGTGACGCTCGGCACGCGTCCGGATCTCGAGGGCATCAGCAAGCGCGCGCCCCGCGAGACCGAGGAGAGCTCCAAGGCGCGTGTGGGCGTGTCCCTCAGCGATCTGGATGCGCGCACGGCCCAGCAGGCGGGCTTCACGCGGAACGAGGGCGGCGCGCTGATCACCGACGTGGTGCCGGGCTCGCCCGCCGAGCGCGCGGAGCTGGCGCCGGGCATGCTGGTGGTGGAGGCCAACCGCAAGCCGGTGCGCAGCGCCGAGGAGCTGGCCGCGGCCATCAAAGCCACGCCCTCGGGCGGCACGCTGCTGCTGCGAGTGATGGCGCCGGGCGGCAACAGCCGGTTCCTCCGAGCCCTCAAGGTGCCCTGAGCTGGGGTGGCAGGAGGCGGGTGTGAGCATCTCCTATGTGGCGCTCGGGGACAGCTCCGCGGTGGGGGTGGGGGCGAGCCGGGGTGGGGGCTATCCCGAGCGCCTCGCCTCCCGCCTGCGTCAGCAGGGCCTCTCGGTAGGGCTCACCAACCTGGGGATGAGCGGCGCGGTCATCCGCGACGTCTTCACCTCCCAGCTCAAGCGGGCCGTGGCCACGCAGCCCACGCTGGTGACGATTGGCATCGGCACCAATGATCTGTGGCGCGGCACCCTGCTGGAGGACTTCCGCGACGAGCTCGACCGGATTGCCCGGCGGCTGAAGCCGACGGGGGCCTCGCTGGTGATCGTCAATGTGCCGGACATGGCGCTGGCGCCCGTGGCGCGCATGGTCCCCAGCCACCTCTACGAAGGCCGCATCGAGCCCTTCAACGGGGCCATCTCGGCCGTGGCGCGCTCGCACGGGATGCATGTGGTGGATCTCTACGCGGCCAGCCGCGAGTTCATCCCCCAGCGCCCCGACTTCTTCTCCTTCGACGGCTTCCACCCCTCGGACAGCGGCTACGAGCAGTGGGCGGATCTCATGCTGCCCACGGTGCGGCCGCTGGTAGAGCGGCGCTGAGCCTCCGCACCCCCCTGCGAGCCCCCGCTCAGGCCTTGGCCAGACCCGTGGGGGGCAGGGGGCGCGAGCTGTCGGCGGGGCGGCTGGCGTGCGGCCCGCGCTCGCGGCCCGGGTGGATCTCCATGCCGGGCTCGTACGCCGAGACCTTGTTGCGGCCTCCGCGCTTGCTGGCATAGAGCGCCGCATCCGCGCAGTCCACCAGCATCTCCTGATCGTTGGCGTCCAGCGGGAAGCAGGCCACGCCGATGGAGATGGTGACGTGCCCGGTGGGCTGGGTGGTGGAGGCCAGGGCCGCCGTCTCCAGCACCGCGCGCCGCAGCTTCTCGCCCACCGCCACCGCGCCCTCCTTCGCCGTCTGGGGCAGCAGCACCATGAACTCCTCGCCGCCGTAGCGCGCCAGCGTGTCCACCTTGCGCACGCAGGGGCGGAGCACTTCGCACACCGTGCGCAGCGTCTCGTCTCCGGCGCGGTGGCCCGCCGCGTCGTTGAGCTTCTTGAAGTGGTCCACGTCGATCATGAGGATCGACAGCGGGGTGCCGTAGCGCTCCGCGCGTGCCAGCTCGGACTCCAGCCGCCCGAAGAGGTGGCGCCGGTTGGGCACGCCCGTGAGCGGATCCGTCATGGTGAGCAGCACCGTCTCCGCGTGGAGCCGGGCGTTCTTCACCGCCGTGGCCGCCTGATCCGCCACCGCCATGAGCAGCTCCAGCTCCTCTGGAGAGAAGCCGGCCACCTCCGGGCGGTGGAAGTTCATCACCCCCAGCAGCGTGTCCATGTGCACCATGGGCACCGACAGCAGCGAGCCGTGATCCGTGCCTCCCACGAGGTTGCGCTTGGCGAAGATGCTGGAGCGATCCGCCACGTCCGGCAGGTACACCGCCCGCAGTGTCTCCGCGGCCCGGCCGCAGGCGCCCTCGCCGATGCCGAAGGTGAGCCCCTCGCTGCCCCGGTGCTGGGGCCAGGCGCTCCGGACCTCCAGCAGGCCGTCCGCGTTGCGCAGCATGATGGAGAAGTTGGGGATCTTCAGCCGCTCCACCACCAGCCGGGTGATGCGCTCGAGCAGCTCGCTCAGCTCCAGCGTGGAGTTGAGGGAGTGGGCCACATCGAAGAGCAGCGACAGCTCCGTGATGCGCTCCTCCAGCTTCTCCTTCAGCGCGAGCTTCTCGTTGGCGAGCGCCAGATCCCGGTGCGTGTCGATCTCCTCCGCCTTCATCGACGTCAGCCGCGCCAGCATCTGGTTGAAGGCCGCGCCCAGCCGGGAGAGCTCGTCCGTGCCCCGCGTCTCCGCGCGCACCAGGAAGTCTCCCTCCTCCGCGCGCCGCATGATGCCCGACAGCCGGCGCAGCGGCCGGCTGAAGAAGAAGTGCAGGGCGAGCGCCGTGGCCAGCGCCAGCATGACGCCGAACACCAGCGTCGCCCCCATGGCCCCCTGGAAGACCGCGGAGAGCTGACGGCTCAGCAGCGGCTCGGACAGGCGCACCTGGAGCACTCCCAGGTGCTGGGCGGTGTCCCCGGTGTGGCAGCCGGCACAGTCAGGGCCGCCCAGCGGGCGCACCACCTCCGTGCCCTCCCGCGCCGAGCGCGCCGTCTCCGGCGTGGGCGCCGTCAGCCGCGCGGCCTCCGGGTGCTGCGTGCCCTCCTCACTGCGCTGCCGCGACCAGCGGATCCGCCCCTCCGGCGTCAGCACCCGCAGCTCCGCGACGGAACGTAACAGGCGTGTATCCGATGCGAGCACCTCGGCCACTGCGCTGTGCGGATGTGTGCGATCCGCCTGGGGGAGGGTGAAGGTGGAGTCGACGAACTCCGCCAGGGCCAGCGCCTCACGGTGCGCCGCCTCCTGGACAGCGCGCCGCGTCTCTCGCCAGAAGTAGCCTGCGCCCAGGAGCGCGACGACGAGGCCTGGCAAGCCAATGCTCCAAAGGAGCTTCCTGCCAACGGTATGGGGACCCAGAGCCATGATCTCGGGAGGTGGGGCGCTGGTTCCGACTCCAGCGGGACCTACAGGGTTGGAATTGTCCGGCGGACGACTGAGGACTGTCAAACGTTCCAGGAAGAAATTTCCCATCCCGATGAGGCTCGCTTGGAGACCCGTGCCGACAGGGGAAGGGTGGAGTACGGTGTGCGGGTCATGGGCTCGTTGTTCATCACCTCCGCGCTGCTCCCCGTTCCTCATGGCTTCGCGACTCGCTCGGGTGGAGTCTCCGAGGGGCGTCTGGCCTCGCTCAACCTGGGCTTCTCCGTGGGAGACGTGCGCGAGCGCGTCGAAGAGAACTACCGCCGGCTCTCGGCGGCCGTGGGAGCGCCGCTCGGAGCGCTGCACACGGTGAAGCAGGTGCACGGGGATCGGGTGCTGCAGGCCACCGGCGGGCAGCGCACGGAGACGCTGAGGCCCCAGCTGGGCGACGCGGATGCCCTCTTCACCGAGCAGCCGGGAGACTGGGTGGGCGTGTCCACCGCGGACTGCGTGCCGGTGCTGCTGGTGGATCCCGAGGGCCAGCGCGTGGCGGCGGTGCACTCGGGCTGGCGCGGCACGGACGCGGACATCGCCGCGCGCGCGGTGGAGGCGCTGGTGGCGCGCGGCTCTCGGCCGGAGAAGCTGCTGGCGGCCGTGGGCCCGGCCATCCAGCAGTGCTGCTACGTCGTCTCTCAGGAGCTGGCGAAGCACTTCGCCTCGCGCTTCGGGCCGGACGTGGTGGTGGCCCGGGGGGACGAGTTCCGCCTGGACCTGTCCCGCGCGGTGGTGCTGACGCTGCGGCGTGCGGGCGTCAAGGTGGCCCACATGGACGTCCTACAGGACTGTACCTCCTGTGACTCCGCGCGTTTCTTCTCGCACAGGCGCGACTCGGGCCGCACTGGGCGTCACATCAATTTCGTGGTTCACCGCTTCTGAGCCCGGGCCGTTTTCTTGACCGTCTTGGAAGCCGCTCTCTATCCTCGGTGGTGGATACCCGTGTTGGAGCGTCTTCCCATCATCTGGCGTTTGCTCGCCGTCGTGCCGCTGTGCGCGCTTGCCGCGTGCGCCCATGAGACCGCCTCGCAGGCGGACATGGCCGCGCTGAGGGCGGAGCTGCGCGCCATGCGCGATCAGCAGGCGCGCCTGGGCGAGCGGCTCGAGCGCATGGAGCGCAGCTCGGCCGTGCTCCGGGCCCGGCCCTCCCAGGCTCCGGCGGCCCCCGCCCCCCAGGCTCCCACGAAGGCGGTGGCCCCCCAGGCCCAGCCGCCCACCTCGAGCGCCGAGGTGCCCGATCTGACGGTGGTGAAGCTCAAGCCGAAGGCCGAGCCCGCGCCGTCGCTGCCGACGAAGGTGGCCGTGGTGGAGCCCGATGCGCAGGAGGTGGAGCTGTTCGTCAGCTCTTCGCCCGAGTCCTCCGAGCCCGCCAGCGCTCCCGCGCCCACGCTCACGCCGGCGGACACGGCCGCGCTCGACGCGGAGTTCGAGCAGGCGGTGGCCGCGCTGCGCACCGGCAACGTGGCGCCCGGCGTGGCCAAGCTGCAGTCCTTCGCCGAGCAGAACCCCCGGCACCCCCGCGCGGACAACGCGCTGTACTTCGCCGGGCTGGGCATGATCGGCCTGAGCGATCATGGGGGCGCCGCGCTCGTGTTCGAGCGCCTCATCCAGACCTATCCCGCCGGGGATGCCGTGTTGGACGGCATGCTCCGGCTCGCGGAGTGCCGGTTGAAGCTCAACCAGCGGGAAGACGCCCGCGCGCTCTACACCCGTGTCATCACCCAGTTCCCAGGGACGGCCGCCGCAACCCAGGCGGAGCAGCGGTTGGCGTCCCTGTCGCACTAGAAGCCCGAAAGGAAGTCACCCGATGCGCTCCAGGATCCTGACAGCATTCCTCGTGGCCGCCTCCCTCGCGCCGGCCTGGTCGGCGCGCGCCCAGCAGGGGCAGGAGCAGGAGGAGGAGGAGGAGGCCGAGGGCAGTGAGACGGAGGGCGCGGACGTCGCCGACGAGGGCAAGCCCGGTGGCGTGAAGGTGCCCGGCTCGGAGAACGCCCGTGAGAAGGCGCCCGGCGAGGTCCACACCGTCGTCAAGGGCGACACGCTGTGGGATCTGTCGTCCCAGTACCTGGGCACCCCCTGGTACTGGCCCAAGGTCTGGTCCTACAACCCGGAGATCGCCAACCCGCACTGGATCTACCCCGGCAACAAGGTGCGCTTCTTCCCTTCGGGCGAGGAGGTTCCCTCGCGGGTGGAGACGGGAGTGGGGCCCGCGCCCTCGGAGATGGTGGCGGAGCAGGGCGATCTCGAGGCCGCCACGGAGATGGGCCCCGTCAGCGGCGAGTCGCTGGTGACCACGAGCGGGAAGATCGGCTACGACGGCGGCGGCGCCACGCTGGTGTCCACGCGCGGCTTCGTCACCTCCAAGGAGGTGGACGAGGCGGGGAAGATCGACAGCTCCTTCTCCGACGCGGAGCTGCTCAGCTACCCGGAGACGGTGTACCTGCGCTTCAAGCGGAAGATCGACGCGAAGGTGGGCGATCGCTACCTGGTCTTCCGCACCGATCAGGAGATCAAGCACCCCATCACCCACCAGAAGGTGGGCTACCTCACCAACCTGCTGGGCACCGTGCGCGTGCTGAGCGTGGGGGACAAGTTCGTCACCGCGCAGGTCTCCGAGACCTGGGACGGCATGCTCCGCGGCGATCTGGTGGGCCCCTACGGTGAGCGCCTGGTGGACCGCGTCGCCGTCAAGCCCAACAGCAAGGCGGTGAAGGGCTACGTCGTCACGGCCATGCAGCCGTTCCTCACCATCACCGCCGAGCACCACCTCCTGGTGGTCGACAAGGGCAGCGGCGACGGCGTGGCGGTGGGCAACACCTTCTCCGTCATGCGCCGGGACAACCCGAACAAGAAGCTGCTGGACGTCACGGCCGACAAGACCCAGGGCCTGCCGGACGAAGTGATTGGCACCTGCCTCGTCTCCGAGGTGAAGGAGCGCACCTCCAACTGCCTCCTGATCAGCACCCTGCGCGAGGTCTTCCCCGGCGATCGCGTCGAGATGCGTGTGGGTGGTGCTCCTACCGCCAGCCGTTAATCTCGACCGGAAAGACGCACTTCGCCCTGGGGCGGAGGGATTGGCCGCTTGACCGCTGCCGGTCCGGTGTTTATGTGTCGCGCCCCCTTCCGTCGGGCCCATCATCTATATAGGTGGGCAGGACGGGGGGGATGGGTATGGCGGATACATTCACACACTCACTGACACCTGAGCAGCGTGCCACGTTGGCCTTGTGGGCAGTCCCAGGCCTGGGACCGAAGACCCTGGAGGCGGTACGTGCGTTCGCCGGTGGCTCGCTGGCTCGCCTGCTGGGCAGCCCGGTGAGGGAGTGGTTGGCCGACGTGCCGGTGTCCACCCAGGTTCGCCGCCGCCTGGCGGCCGTGGAGGAGCTGGGCCCGGTGGCGGATCGGCTCCTGGAGCGGAGCGCCGCTGTAGGCATGGAGGTGGCCTTCGCGGGGGAGCGCGTGTTCCCCGAGCTCCTGGCCGCCACTCCCGACGCGCCGCCCGTCCTCTTCTACAAGGGACACGTGGGGCCTCCGCGGCGCCGGGTGGCCATGGTGGGCAGCCGCCACCCGGATCAGGGCTTCCTGCCGTTTGCGCGGAACTTCGCGCGCGAGGTGGCCGAGGGCGGGGTGGGCGTGGTGTCCGGCGCGGCCATGGGTGTGGATCGCGCCTGCCACTACGGCGCCCTGGATGCGGGCGGGGAGACGTGGGCCTTCCTGGGCTCCGCGCTGGATGAGCTGGACGAGCCGCAAGCCCGCATGCTCCCTCAGTTTTTGGACCAGGGCGGGGTGTACTTCAGCGAGCTGCCGCCGGGCGTCCGGGCGAGCCGGCAGACCTTCCCCCGGCGAAACCGACTCATCGCTGGCGCGTCGGATGCGGTGTTGGTGCTTCGGGCTGGCAAGGAGTCCGGGGCGCTGTACACGGCGGAGGACGGGCTGGCGCAGGGGCGCCCAGTGCTCGCCCTGCCGGGGGACGTGCGCAACGAGGCCGCGGCGGGCTGCAACGAGCTGATCCGCGATGGCAAGGCGCACGCCTGCCTGGGGGTAGAGGACGTGTGGAAGTGGGTGGGGGCTCGGCCCGTGCTGGCGGTGCCTCCGGGGTCGGGCGAAGGGTGGGAGTCGCTCTCAGAGGAAGCGCGGGGCGCTTACCGGATGTTGGATCGGGTCCCTCGCAGATTCGACGAGGTGCTGGCGGGGTGCCAGCTCTCGCCCGCCGCGCTCACGGGCGCGTTGGTGGAATTGGAGCTGTCCGGGTGGGTGATCCAGTACCCGGGCAAGCTGTACGAGAAGGTTTGAGCAGGAGAGGTCATGGCCACGCGGAAGAAGAAGGAAGTCGAGACGGAGGCTGCTGCCGAGGAGGCGACGCCGAAGAAGGCGGCGGCGAAGCGTCCGGCAGCCAAGAAGGCCACCGCGAAGAAGAAGAGCGCCGCGAAGAAGGTGGCCGCCAAGGGCAAGGGCAAGGGCAAGGGCGCCCTGGCCGAGGTGGAGGTGTCCGCCGACGAGGAGGAGGCGGAGGAGTCCACCCGGCGCGGCAAGGGCCCCCACTACCTCGTGGTGGTGGAGTCTCCCGCCAAGGCGAAGACGATCAAGAAGTACCTGGGCACGGGCTACACGGTGAAGGCGTCCGTCGGCCACATCAAGGATCTGCCCAAGAGCAAGATCGGTGTGGACGTGGAGCACGACTTCCAGCCCGAGTACCACGTCATCAAGGGCAAGGAGAAAGTCCTCAACGAGCTGAAGAAGGTGGCCAAGAACGTGGACAGGGTGTTCCTGGCCACGGACCCGGATCGCGAGGGTGAGGCCATCGCCTGGCACATCTTCGAGGAGCTGGGCCACAAGGACTCGCAGCGGGTGCTCTTCAACGAGATCACCAAGAAGGCCATTCAGGAGGCCATCGCCCACCCGCGCCAGCTCAACCAGGAGAGCTACGACTCGCAGCAGACGCGGCGCATCCTGGACCGGCTGGTCGGCTACCAGATCTCTCCGCTGCTCTGGAAGAAGATCCGCCGGGGCCTGTCCGCCGGCCGCGTGCAGTCCGTGGCGGTGCGGCTGATCTGCGAGCGCGAGGAGTCCATCAAGGCCTTCGTGCCGCAGGAGTACTGGACGCTGGACGCGCTGCTCGAGGGCCCCGCCGGCCCGCCGAACTTCAAGGCCAAGCTGTCCAAGGTGGATGGCAAGAAGATGGAGCTGAAGGATCGCGCCACCACGGACGGCCTCGTGGCCGAGCTGCAGGGCGCCGACTTCACCGTCTCCAAGGTGGACCGCAAGGAGCGGCGCCGCAACGCGCCCGCGCCCTTCATCACCTCCAAGCTGCAGCAGGAGGCGGCCAACCGGCTGTCCTTCACCGCGAAGAAGACGATGACGCTGGCCCAGAAGCTCTACGAGGGCGTGCCCCTCGGGGAGGAGGGCCAGACGGCGCTCATCACGTACATGCGTACGGACTCCACGCGCCTGTCGGACGACGCGGTGAAGGCGGTGCGCGAGTTCATCGGCACCAAGTACGGCCCGGAGTCCCTGCCGGAAGAGCCGGTGCTGTACAAGAGCAAGAAGAGCGCCCAGGACGCGCACGAGGCCATCCGCCCCGTCTCCCTGGAGTACCCGCCAGAGCGCGTGCGCCCGTTCTTCGAGGCCATGGGCGAGGAGGACATGTTCCGCCTCTACGAGCTCATCTGGAACCGCTTCGTGGCGTGCCAGATGAAGCCGGCGGTGTATGACCAGACGAGCGCGGACATCACCGCGGGCCGGGCCACGTTCCGGGCCTCGGGCTCCACGCTGAAGTTCCCCGGCTACCTGGCCGTGTACGGCGCCAGCCTCACCCCCGAGGAGGAGTCCGAGAAGGAGAAGGCCAAGGCCGCCGGCGAGGAGGGTGCCGAGGACGTCACCGGCGAGCTGCCCCCGCTCAACGACGGGGACAAGGTCCGCCTGCAGAAGCTGCTCAACGAGCAGCACTTCACCCAGCCGCCCCCGCGCTTCTCGGAGGCCACGCTGGTGAAGGAGCTGGAGGAGCAGGGCATTGGCCGCCCCTCCACCTACGCGGCGATTCTCTCCACCATCCAGGACAAGAAGTACGTGGAGAAGCTCGAGGGGCGCTTCCGCCCGACGGATCTGGGGCAGATGACCAACGAGATGCTGGTCAAGCACTTCCCCAAGGAGATGGCCGTCGCCTTCACCGCCAACCTCGAGGAGAAGCTGGACCAGATCTCCGAGGGCGGCGCCAACTGGAAGGCCGTGCTCCAGGACTTCTACGGGCCCTTCAAGGAGACGCTCGAGAAGGCCGAAGCGGAGATGCGCGACGTCAAGCGCGAGGAGATCAAGACCGACATCGCCTGCGAGAAGTGCGGCAACGTCATGGTCATCAAGTTCGGGAAGATGGGGCACTTCCTGGCCTGCTCCAACTACCCCGAGTGCAAGAACACCAAGGACTTCAAGCGGGACGCCGAGGGCAAGATCGTCATCGTGGAGGAGGAGACCACGGACGAGAAGTGCGAGAACTGCGGCAAGCCCATGGTGATCAAGCGGGGCCGCTTCGGGCGCTTCATGGCGTGCTCGGGCTACCCGGAGTGCAAGACGTCCAAGCCCATCTCCATCGGCGTGAGCTGCCCGGACTGCAAGCAGGGCTACCTCACCGAGCGCCGCAGCGGCCGGGGGAAGATCTTCTTCGGCTGCAACCGCTACCCGGACTGCAAGTTCGCCGCGTGGGATCGGCCGCTGGCCGAGACGTGCCCCAGCTGCCAGTCCCCGTACCTGCTGCAGAAGTTCTCCAAGCGGGACGGCGCGTACGTGGCCTGCCCGAACAAGGAGTGCGACTACCGGCGGGAGATCCAGCAGCCAGGCGAAGTGAGCGCCCCCACGGCTGCCTGAAAGTCTCAAGGATTCCGGGAGGGTAGCCCGTCCGCGCCTTGACACGCTCGGCGGGCACCTTCTAAGAAGGGACAGCCCGCTCCCTGCCTGGGAGACCGCCGCCCGTTCTCTGAACGGGTGTGCCGGTGGCGGGCGTCGAAAGGAATCGCAGCACAATGATCCCCATGGTGAGCGAACTGCTGGACGGGGTGCTCCTGGCGGCAGCCCCCGAAAAGCTGGGCCTCGTGGACTCCATCGTGAAGTTCTTCAAGGATGGTGGTCCCTTCATGTTCGTGAACCTGTTCTGGTTCGCGTCTGCGCTGGCGGTGGCGGCCGAGCGGATCTACACGCTGATGTTCCGCTACAACCTCAACGCCCCTCCCTTCATGGAGCAGATCTCCAAGCTGGTGATGACGGGCAACGTGGACCGCGCGGTGAAGCTGTGCAGCGCCGCCCCCAACGCGCCGCTCGCCAAGGTGATCCGCGCCGGCCTCACCCGCGCCAACCGCGGCGAGATCGAAGTGGCCAAGGCGGTGGAGGAGGCCATGGTGGAGACCACTCCCCATGTCACCACGCGCATCCCCTGGCTGTGGTCGCTGGCCAACATCGCCACCCTCGTTGGGCTGGTGGGTACCATCTTCGGCCTCATCGGCACGTTCCAGGCGCTCGGTAACGTGCCCGCCGAGCAGAAGCAGACGCTGCTCTCGGACGGTATCTCCAAGGCCATGAACAACACCGCGTTCGCGCTCTCCATCGCGGTGCTCTGCATCGTGTTCCACCTGATCCTCACCTCGTACTCGAAGGCCATGGTGGAGAGCGTGGAGCTCAACGCGCTCAAGCTGGAGAACTTGCTGTCGCGCCGCCACGCGGGGGAGACCCAGCTGGACGGCGAGTCCCGGGCCGCCTGAGCGGCGCCACGCTGAGCCAGAGGGCCACGCATGGCGTTCTACTTCTCTCGCCGCAAGCTGAAGCCTCGTGAGGAAGAGGAGAGCGGGGAACTGAACATCGTTCCCTACCTCGACATCCTCATGAACCTCATCCTGTTCATGCTGCTGTCGATCACGGGGCTGGCCTCGTTCGGCATCCTCAACGTGAGCGCGCCCAACTACGGCGGGCCCTCCGCGGGCGTGCAGCCGGAGAACCCGGAGCAGCCCAAGCTCACCCTCAGCGTGCTGATCTCCAAGCAGGGCCACTTCATCAACAGCGAGAACGCCATCCTCGGCGAGGGCGGCAGCACGCCCACCATCCCCATGAAGGCGGATGGCAGCTACGACTACGAGGCGCTCAGCGCGAAGATGCTGGAGATCAAGCAGGCCTTCCCCAGCGAGACCAAGGTCATCATCGCCGCGGACGCGGACGTGCAGTACGAGGCGCTGATCGCCACGATGGACGCGTGCCGCGAGACGCAGGGCAAGGAGCGGCACCTGCTGTTCCCGGACGTCACCCTGGGGGCGCTGTGAGCGCGACGACCGAGGTGGAAGTCCCGGCCGTGCTGACGCCCGAGGAAGAGGAGCGCCTCCAGCGGATGCGCTTCCGCAAGGCGCTGGCGCGCAAGAAGCGCAAGGAGCGCGAGGCGGCCGGCGAGATCAAGGAGCTGAACATCACCGCGATGATGGACATGATGACCATCCTCCTGGTGTTCCTGCTCAAGTCCTTCGCCTCGTCCTCGGCGGCCATCACCGCCTCCGATGACATCAAGCCGCCGGTGTCCTCCACCCGCGCCACGCCCAAGGACACGGTGGCCGTCACCGTCACCCCCAGGGGCATCCTGGTGGGAGACAAGGAAGTGGTGCGGCTGAACAACGGCCAGGTGCCCGCCGAACAGCTCCAGGGCCGCCTCGTGCTGCCCTTGGATGCGGCGCTGAAGAAGGAAGTGGAGAAGCTGAAGTACATCGCGGACCGCAACCCGGCGGCGCCCTTCAACCGGGAGCTGTCCGTGATCGGGGACAAGAAGGTCCCCTACGATCTGCTCCTCACCGTCCTCTACACCGCGGGCCAGAACGAGCTGGAGAACTACCGCTTCGTGGTGCTCAAGAAGGAAGAAGGCGGGGAGTAAACGGAGCGCCAGCCAGGCTGGCGCTCCCGCGGGCAAGCGCTCCGCACACTACAGGGACGGCGTGGCGGCGTGACCCCCGCGCGTCTCGAGCTCGTGCCGGGTGGCGTCCTCCTCGCACCGGATGGCGAAGGGCAGGGCCTCCAGGCGATCGAGAGGGATCTCGTAGCCGCAGTCCACGCACTCGCCGAACACGCCCGTGTCCATGCGACGCAGCGCGGCGTCAATGAGCATGATCTCCCGCCGCTGGGACTCCATCAGGCTGGAGAGCGTGTAGTCGGCAAGCTCGGACTGGGCATTCTCCTCGTACTCGGGATCCCGCTCCTGGTCCTTGAGGGCCGTCAGCTCCCGGTGGGCGCCCGCATTCGCGCTGAGGATCTCCCGGCGACGGCGCTGGAGGAGCTCCCGGATCTTGATGAGGTCGTTGGCTCGCGTCATGGCCAGACTGGCTCCATTCCAAAGGGTACTGCCCTCGCCCGGACCGTTCTTCCCGAGCGATGAACGGGTGAAACCTAGGGGTCCCCCTCAGGTAGGGAAACCGGAGCCCCTTTGTGAGGGCATGGCTGGGCTGGGGGGCAGGCGGGCAGGCGCCTTCAGGCAGCCAACGGCCTGACACCCCGGTGCTCTTTCGTCATGGGAAAGGGCAGGGGAGTCCTGCTAACTGTTTTCGGACGGCCCCGCGTGTGGGGCCAGGGAGTGTGTGATGGCGGAAGCGAAGCCTCGCGTGACGGTGATTGGGGGCGGGCTGGCGGGCAGTGAGTGTGCCTGGCAGCTCGTTCGAAGAGGCATCCCGGTGACGCTGCGGGAGATGAAGCCGCTCAAGCGCTCGCCGGCACACAAGTCGGATCAGCTCGCGGAGCTGGTGTGCTCCAACTCGCTGCGCTCGGACAACCCGGAGAGCGCCATTGGCCTGCTGCACGCGGAGCTGCGCGCCCTGGGCTCGCTCGTGCTTCGCAGCGCGGACACGCACCGGGTACCCGCCGGGGACGCGCTGGCGGTGGAGCGCGAGAAGTTCTCCGGAGAGATCACTCAAACTGTGCATGAGCACCCGCTGGTGGAGGTGGTGCACGGCGAGGTGGAGCACCTGCCCGAGGGGCTGGTGGTGGTGGCCACTGGGCCGCTCACCTCGGAGGCCCTCACCCAGGAGCTGGAGCGGCACGTGGGGCAGAAGCTCTACTTCTACGACTCCATCGCGCCCATCCTGTCCGGTGACTCCATCGACCTGGGCATCGCCTTCCGGCAGAGCCGCTACGGCAAGGGGGAGGGGGACGACTACCTCAACCTGCCGATGACGCGGGAGGAGTACTACCGCTTCATCGCCGAGGTGAAGGCGGGCCAGAAGCTGACGCCGCACGCTTTCGAGGAACCTAAATACTTCGAAGGCTGTCTGCCGATTGAGGTGATGGCAGAGCGCGGAGACGACACGCTGGCCTTCGGGCCGATGAAGCCGGTGGGGCTGATGGACCCACGGACGGGGCAGCCGCCGTACGCGGTGGTGCAGCTGCGCATGGAGGATCGCGCGGGCACCTCGTGGAACATGGTGGGCTTCCAGACGCGGCTCACCTGGGGCGAGCAGAAGCGCATCTTCACCGCCTGCATCCCAGGCCTGAAGGACGCGGAGTTCCTGCGGATGGGGCAGATCCACCGCAACACGTTCATCGACTCGCCGCGGCTGCTGGACAGGGAGCTGTCCTTGAAGACGGAGCGGCGGGTGTTCTTCGCGGGGCAGATCACCGGGGTGGAGGGGTACGTGGAGTCCGCGGCGTGCGGCGCCCTGGTGGCGCTGGCGCTGAGCGCGCGGATCGAGGGGCGCGAGTTCGTCCCGCCGCCGGCCACCACGGCCCTGGGCTCGCTCTACCGGCACGTGACGGGCGAGGCGCACCCGCCGGACTACCCGCACCAGCCGTCCAACGTCATCTTCGGCCTGTTCCCGCCGCTGCCCGGCCGGGTGAAGAAGCAGGAGAAGCGGGCACGGTACGCGGCGCGGGCCCAGGAAGATCTCGCCACGTGGCTGCCCTCGGTGGCCGTCTCGCAGTCCCTGCAGAGGAGCGCGTGATGCAGCTTCGGCGACTCGTCGTGGTGGGAGCGCTCGTGGCGCTCTCGGTGGTGGGATGCAAGCGCGGGGACTCCGGTGGGGGTGGCACAGGAGGGGGGAGCTCGGCGGGCGGGAAGGGCGCCGCGGTGGGCGGCCTGGGGACGCTGCTGGCCCCGGGCGTGGCCTCGGACCTACGCGTGTCTCCGGATGGCCAGTTCGTCACCTTCCTGCTCGAGGCCAAGAAGCCGCGGCTGGACGGCATCCCTCCGCAGATGTTGCTGGGCGAGCTGCACGTCGCTCCGGTTTCGGGCGGCGCGCAGCGCAAGGTCGGCGACGGCGTGACGAACGTGCCGGGCGGCCAGCTCTTCTCGAAGGACTCGCGCTACCTGCTCTTCCTCACCGGCTACAACCCGGCGGTCCAGGCCGGGGCGCTGCACGCGCTGTCGCTCACGGAGCCCACCGCGGAGCCGGTGAAGCTGGGCGAGCAGGTGACGTACATGCTGCCGAGCCCGGATGGGAAGCTGCTGTCCTTCGTGGACAACGGCGTGCTGAAGCTGGGGCCGCTGCCCGCCGGGCCCTTCAAGGACGTGGGCGGCGAGGTGTCCACCGCCCAGTTCACCGAGGACGGCAAGACGCTCTTCTTCAAGCGGCGGCTGGTGGCCGCGGGCGGGCTGGCGGCGGTGTCGGTGGAGAAGCCCGAGGCCCCGCGCAAGCTGGGGGACTACGTGGGCGACTACGAGGTGTCCTCGGACGGGGTGCACGTGGCGTGGCAGGCGCGCAGCGAGGCCGAGCGCGGCATGTACGATCTCTTCCTCGCCGACGTGCCGGAGCTCAAGCCGCGCAAGGTGGCCTCCGGGACGAAGGCGTTCGGCTTCTCCAAGGACGGGAAGTGGCTGGCGCGCACGGAGAACGGCAAGCCCGAGGTCCAGGGCGATCTGTACGTGGGCCCTGCGGACGGCAGCGCCGGGCGCAAGGTGGGTGAGCGGGTGGAGGAGTTCTCCTTCTCCCCGGACTCGCAGGCGCTGGGCTTCCTGGAGCGGTACGATCCCACCGCGCGTGCAGGGCTGATGTCAGTGGTGAAGCTGCCGGACGGAGCCACCCAGCGCGTGGGCGACCGCGTGCCCAACTTCACCTGGGGCTCGGATGGCCGGTACGTGGCGTTCCTCTCGCGCTTCATCAAGCCCGTCTACTCGGTGGACCTGATGCTCTATCCGCTGGGCGCGGAGAAGGCCGAGAAGGTCCAGGCGGGCGTCTTCGGCTACGGCTTCACCCCGGGCAACTCCGAGGTCATCTTTCGCACCAACTGCATCCGCGAGGGCCGCGCCTGTGACTTCAAGGCGGTGGACCTGATGCAGCAGGCGCGCGGCGAGCCCGCCACCTGGATCCAGGGCATGTTCAGCTACAAGCTCTCCAGCGACGGCAAGCGCCTCCTCGTCACCTATGCCCGCATGGACTCGGACACCTACGACGTGGGCGTCTACGACACGAAGAGCAAGGCCCGGAAGACGCTCGACCAGCGGGTGCAGATCCCTGTGCACTTCGCCGGGCCGGGGGACTCGCACGCCGTGTACCTCGTGACGCAGGGCCCCAAGCCGGGCGTCTACATCGCCCCAGCGATGCCGTGAACGATGGCGCACTGAGTCAATTGACTCGAAAATCAGGGCAAATTGACTCGAAAATCAGGGCGGATTGATTCAGGAATCACGGCGCCATTCTGGAATTTTGCGCTGGCAGACGGCTAAGCGCGCGAAATGAGGGGTGTTATCCTCCAATGTGATCCCATGGGAAACCTAGGACTACATGGTGCGATAATGTGTATGTAAGCCCGCCACGGTGGTTGTAGCGGGCACCACCTCACACCGGAGTCCCACCCATGAACGCGCGCACGATGCAGTACGGCAGCCTGCAGATGACCCTGCCCGAGGGCTGGTCGGACGCGACGCGGATCGTGGCCTCGGGGCCGATGGAGGACGGGTTCCAGAGCTCGCTGGGGTACAGGACCGAGGCGGTGCTTTCCCGGGAGACGCCGCCCCAGTTCGCGGTGCGGATGCTGAACCAGATGCGGCAGATGCACGAGGGGGTCCAGCTGGTGGCCGAGAAGCCCGCGACCTTCGGCGCGATGGGCGGCTTCCTGCGGGAGACGACGCACGTGGCCCACGGGATGAAGCTGGCGCAGCTGCACTTCTACGTGGCGCGCGGCGGGGTGGTGCACATCTTCACCTTCACGCAGAAGGCCGAGCGCCTGCAGGCGAGCCGGGCCATCGCGGAGAAGCTGTTCGCCTCGGCGACGCTGAGCGCTCCGGCCGCGGCGCCGGGCGCTCCCGCCTCCACGCTGCCTCCTGCCATGCGTCCCCGTCCCAAGTACGTGGAGCCCCGCCACCTGCGCATCATCGCGGCGTGAGGGAGGGCCTCCGGGGGCTCAGGAGGCGCTCTTGCCGGGTGAGGAATTGTCCGGCTCCCGGGGCAGCAGGAGATCTTCGAGGAAGAAGGCAGAGAGCTCGGCGCGCCCGGCCACCTGGGCCTTGCGGTAGACGGTGAGGGCCTGCTGGCGGACGGTGCGCTCGCTGGTGCCGCGGGCCTCGGCGATGTCGCGCAGGGCCAGCCCCTTGAGGAGCAGCAGGCCCACTTCGCGCTCCGCGGGGGACAGGCCCCACTGCTCGAACTGCCGGTCGATCGCGGCCCCGAGCCCCTGCAGCAGTGCCTGGGCCTCCTGGCGCCACCTCCCGGTGTCCGCATGCGCGACGGTGAGCCGCTGTCGCAGGGTGCCGACGCGCCGCCGCATCAGGACGAGCTCTCCCCACAGCCAGAGGCCTCCCAGCACGGCGAGCAGGAACACGACCGCCTCGAGGCCCAGGTGGATGCCGCTCGCGCCCGAGGCCCGATCTCCCACCATGTCCGCGCCGATCAGCAGCGCGATGGCGGCGAAGAGCGCACCTGGGACGACCCGGCTCCATGGGGTCGCCAGCCGTCCGTCATCCGCCGGAGCAGACAGGTCCAAGTCCTTGGAATCCTTGGGGGACTGGGCGGCTGAGTCGTTTGCTGGATGGTCGGCCATCGCGCCTGGGCCTACGAGAAAGGGGCAACCAAAAGGAGCTTTGCCATGACGAACCTACCTTTGCACCCTGTTGTGGTCCATGTACCCCTGGGCATCGCCGTCATTCTTCCCCTGGTGGCTCTGGGGGCGGCCGTGGCCATCTGGAAGCGCCGCTGGCCCTGGAGCGCCTGGGCGGTGGTGCTCGGCCTGCAGGTGCTGATGGCCGGGAGCGCGGCGCTGGCGCTCTGGAGTGGAGAGCAGGAAGAGGAGCGGGTGGAGGCCGTCGTCAACGAGGCCGCCATCGAGCAGCACGAGGAGCGGGCGGAGGCGTTCTTCTGGGCCGCAGGGGTGCTGCTGTTGCCGAGCCTGGGAGTGCTCGTGCTGCGCAGGGAAGGGGCCCGGCGAGCGCTGTCGGCCACGGTGGGGGCGGGGGCGCTGGTGCTCGTGGGCCTGGCGGTGTGGACGGGACACTCGGGGGGCCAGCTCGTCTACTCGCACGGGGCGGCTGCGGCGTATTCCTCCGGGGGCGTGTCCGGGGCAGGGGGCTTGGGAGGAGGGGACTCGCCAGCTGGCGGGCCCGGCCGTCGCTCTCTCAAGGACGATGATGACTGACGAGCGGTCATGGGCCCGCCGACGGTGGAGGAAGCTTGCGGCGGGCCCAGAGCCGTCTACGATCCGGCCATGGAGGCGCTGTCACCGCTGTTGGAGAAGTTCCGGGCCCACCTCGAGCACGAGAAGGGGTCGTCCCCGCACACGGTGCGGAACTACCTCATCGATCTCCTCGACTTCGAGCGCTACCTCGTCGAGCGGATGAAGCTCACGCTGCTGGCGGGCTCGCACGCGGCGATTCGTGGCTACCTGGGCACGCTGGCGGTGGACCATGCGCCGGCGAGCCGCGCGCGGAGGCTGGCGAGCATCAAGTCCTTCTACAAGTACCTGCTGCGCCAGAAGCTGCTGCCGGCCAGCCCGGCGAAGCTGGTGAAGAGCCCCAAGCTGCCCAAGAGCCTGCCCAAGGTGCTCCCGGTGGACGAGGTGTTCGCCATCCTGGAGATGCCGTCGCTGAAGACGGTGCTGGGCCTGCGCGACAGGGCCATCCTGGAGATCCTCTACGGTGGCGGCCTGCGCATCAGTGAGCTCTGCGGGCTGAGCCTGCTGGACGTGGATCGGAGCGGGCGCATCGTCCGGGTGATGGGCAAGGGGAGCAAGGAGCGCCTGTGCCCGGTCAACGCGCAGTCCATCCGGGCGCTGGAGGCGTACCTGTTGCGGCGGGGCGAGCTGCTGGCCACGCCTCGGCCGGGGCAGGATCCGGACGCGCTCTTTCTCAACTACAAGGGCGGGCGGCTCACCCCGCGCAGCATCGCCCGGCACCTGGACACGTACGTGGTGCAGTGCGCGCTGGCGCGCAAGGTGAGCCCGCACGCGCTGCGCCACTCGTTCGCCACGCACCTGCTGGGCGGCGGCGCGGACGTGCGCAGCATCCAGGAGCTGCTGGGGCACGCGAGCCTGTCCACCACGCAGCGCTACACGCACGTCACCGTGGAGCAGCTCCAGCAGGTCTACGACGCGGCGCACCCGCGGGCTTGAGCCATGGCCCCTCCCAGCCGCCACGGGCGCGTGCCCGCTCTGAAGCACCGCCAGCGCACGCCGGGCCACCACTACAATGCGAGCTTCCTCGCGGCCTCCGACCGCGCGGAGATCCTCACCTGGCTCGCGACCCTGAAACCGCTGTGGGAGGAGCGCTATTCGAAGCACTTCCCGCCACCGCCGGGCCAGCCGCAGCGCCGGCTCTTGCGGCCCGTGTACTGGCTGGGCAACTGGCAGTTTGCCTGCCTCGACTACTACCGCCCTCCCAAGGGGGTGAAGGATCGGTGCGTGCGGGCCGAGCCTTTCCCCCAGGTGCTCCAGCGCCAGGTGGACAAGATCGAGGCCTTGGCGCGCCGGATGTTCCGTGGGCCGGACATGCCCCCGCGCTGGCACCTCAACACGTGCCTGGTGAACTTCTACGGCAGCCGCCTGGAGGACGGGCGCTGGGTGGACACCGCGCGCGTGGGCGAGCACAAGGACTTCGAGCCCGGGCCCGTGGCCTCGCTCTCCCTGGGCGAGCGCGCCCTCATCCAGTTCGTGACCTCCTCCCGCCCGGGCGAGCGCGACGCGGTGGTGCTCGAGCAGTGGCTCGATGACGGCTCGCTGGAGCTCTTCGGCGGCGCGCGATGGAAGGAGCAGACCTTCCACCGGGTGCAGAGGGTAGACACCCGCGCGGGGCACCTGCTGCCGCCCGAGCTGCCCGACTTCCAGACCCGGCGCGTGAACTTCACCTTCCGCTATGTGCCGGACGAGCACGTGACGCCCTTCGCGGCGCTGTCTCCCGAAGCCCGTGAGGACGTGCGGCCCTATATGCGCACCCTGGCCGAGGGCAGCCCGTTCTTCCGCGCGGAGCTGGCACGCGAGGCGGCCGAGCCATCACCTGGGAGCTGAGGCCGCCTCCACATGACGCATCCACGAGCGCCCGCAGCCCGAGCGCCTCAGGCGCTGAGCTGGAAGACCTCGGCGTTCATCAGGTCCGGCACGTGGACGCGGTGAGAGTCCGACTTGCGAGGTGCCACGGTGCCATAGGCCTCGGTGGCCAGATAGAAGGTGGTGCGCACCCTCCCGCCCTCCCGGCGCATGGAGGCCCACTGAATCAGGCCCACGCCCGCCTCGAGCGGACGGTTGGCCAGCGCCCACACGCACCGGTCGAGCACCGCGTGGCTCTTGGGGTCGAGCACCGCGCGGATGCGGCGCAGCGCATCCCGGTCGTTGTCGGCGTAGCAGCGGATGGGGCAGTGCAGCGTGGCGCTGTAGGGCCGCGCGTCGTCATCCGAGGTGAACGCCCAGCACGTCAGCGTGGAGCGCGGCGCGGAGAACTTGTCGTCGTCTCCCTGGATGGCCTCGCAGAAGGCGCGCGCCTCGCCAGCCACGTACTCCTTGGCCTGGGACATGGCCGCTTCAATATCCTCAGGGGCCGCATCCCGGTGGGCCACATAAATCTTCACGCGAGAAACGGACTGTCCCCCCATGTCCAGGGAGAAGTAGAGCACCTGGTCCTGAGCCCCGCGCCGCATCACCACCTGGGACAGGAAGCGCCAGGCGTTGGCGAAGCCCAGCCGTGACAGCGCCTCCTCCACAATCTGGTTGGAGTGCTCCTGGCCGCGCGCCTGCGGGTTGAGGTAGACCTTGATCTCCGCGC
>Ga0255338_1001383_pt1 | contig 46526 bp, 54 predicted proteins | sample MeOH1_35cm_T4_19_FD_203715 | JGI IMG/M metagenome (GOLD analysis project Ga0255338, IMG submission 203715) | Sandy soil microbial communities from University of British Columbia, Vancouver, Canada - MeOH1_35cm_T4_195 | ecosystem: Engineered > Artificial ecosystem > Sand microcosm > Unclassified ...
CAGCGACAAACGCAGGCTGACTTGCTCGTACTCCCGGAACCGGAATTCTGTGAACGTGGCATGGCAGGGTGTTAGGGCGCGAGGGAGATTCTTGTTCCATCGTCCACCAGCCTGGAAGGAATGAAATCGTTTTACACCTTTGGGTGAAGGTTTTCGCTGAAGCCGACCTTTTTAAGAGCACGAAGACAAACGAACTCCATGTAGCCTTCCATCTTCCTGGCTTCGCGATACTCAGGTAGTTCCCCCGGGAGAGGATTGTCGCAGACAAAGGTTTTATCTGACAAAGCCCGCTCCTGGGGGGTGAGGATTGGCGGGGCAGAAAGGGCTGGAACTGCCAGGGCAAGTACGAGCAGGCAATGGGTGAGTCGCACGAAATCTCCTTGCAAAGAGGGGGGAACATCCGTAACCAGAGGCCTGGATCTCATAGATCTGCAGGCCGCGGCCCATACAGCTGGGTCAACCCTTCCGGGGTGTAGCCGTTCTCTAGGCCGTGCCTCCACATCTCCCGATTGAACCCTTCGGGATTCGCGGGCTCGCAATTGCCGAAGAAATCCGCATCCTGGGGATTCCCCTTATCGTCGTGGTAGAAGCCTTCACCGCTATCTAGATCGGACCCATCGCAGTGAGACAGGCTGACTTTCATGACCGTGACAATCAGTGATTCGATCCTCTGGTCGAGGTCATCCGGCCCCCCATCGGGCTTCCCACACAGCACCCGCTCTCGAATGCGCTGGGCTGCCCAGGCCACACTCTCGTTCTTCATGAGGTGAATGAAGGGGTCGGTCATAGGTTCATTCCTAATTACTCGATTCGCCGAATCGCCTGACCACACCATCGGCCGGAAGGCCACGAAAGTCCACCCTCGGTCTGAGTAATTCGGAGGTGTCGCGCTGGATAGGCCCTCGAGCCGCTCGGGGCAAGCTGGTTAGCGGTTGCCTGGGTCCCCTCATTCCGAGAGCGATCTGGGCGGAGAAGGCGGTCGCGGTAACACGCAGCCCTGTTCTCGCGCCCCAAAGGGGGCCGAGAATCCGAGAATTCGACCAATCAACCCACTCGATCCGATTCTCAGGCATGTGAATCTGGGCGAATGGAGAGAATGCTGATAAATCCTAAATGCTGATAGAAGAACCTGATGTGGGGCGGAAAGTTGAATCTGTCCCCAGTAACACAAACGCCCGACTGTTGGTCGGGCGTTCATCTGGTAGGGATTCAGACATAGACACCACCAGAGCAAGTAATTGAGTCCCGAATGGGCACCTACCTGCTGAGCACCTACTTAACGCCGACCTTCTCGGGGGGGTGCAAAAAACGAAAACGTGCATAACTAGAAATATATTATCAATTATAAATTTAGCTAATTCGATCAGATGATTTAGGGTAGGTGCTTCCAAGGGCCAACAGACTACCTACACCTGAATTCGACGGTAAGAATCGTATAATGTATTTGTTTATATATATGTGTATTCGGGCTAAAATAATCCCAGTAGTCAACTGGGATGAGTTCAGGAAATGTAATTAAATATTGAAATTATGAAAATTTAAAATAATCGATGCAGATTCAGGGTATTAAATAATACAATTTTACACATCCATTTCAAACTTATGCCCCCGAAATCCCAACGCAACGTCCTGGCAACGGACCCCTCCCCTCGATGTCTCGAGCGCTACCGTGTGCTTCGGGAGGTAGCCGAGGTCGGATCGGTGAGAGAGGTTTGCCAGCGTGCTGGGATCACCCGGCAGACCTTTTATCTGTGGAGAAAACGATTTGCCGCTTCAGGCCTGTCGGGACTCGAGGATCGTCCAGGCAAGCCATCGCCCGGCAGGCCTTCGAGTGTCAACGCCACCATCATGTCCATCCTGATTCAGGATGTGAGGAAGGATCACCAGGCGGGGTGCCTGTCGCTGGCGAATCACCTCACGGAATTAGGAATCAGGATTAGTCCGCCCGCCGTCCAGAAGTACCTCAACCGATGGAGGCTCGGGTCCCAGCAGGCCCGGGCACGGTGGATTCGAAACGGGTGCCCTCAGATAGAACTGACTGGTCCATTGCCAGGTCCTGAACCGCCGCCTCGGGAAAGTTATGAGAGGGTCAAGTCCTATTATTTATTCGGGATTCCAAAGCTCGATGGTGAGGGTATAGAACTCCTCCGTCCGTCTCTAAGGGATGTGGCGCTGGCCCTTGGGGGAGTCTCGCTGGCAGATATCCAGGTGATTGCAGATCGAGAGCATTGGATCGAAATCCGGGAAAAGCTCCTTTTCCAAAACCAAGTGAAATCTCTTGCGATGGAGGAAGACCAGGTGCGCCCGAGCGCTGCTGGGGATGAGACCGCGAACTCAAAATCCTCCTCATGGCAGAGCATCTTCTTTAGAGCCATTGCCTCAATGGAGGTGGCCAGACGAGGTCTGAAACCTATGCAATCGGAAGGTGGCCTGGGAGCAGAAGGTTCTCCAGAAGCCAGGGAAGTTACTCCATCGGAAGACTTCAAGCGTCCCGCGGCGTATTGGACGCTACGGTGGCGATGATGGATGCTGTGTCTCCTGGCCAAGAGCACCTTATCTTTGGGATCGAGAGAGAAGGGCAGTTGGCATACAACCCTGTCCCTCAACCCGGCGGGTGGCCAAACATCTTCCCCCGCCAGCGTGTACGCTCCAAGGTCTAGTCGTTCAGCAACGGTGTCCGAGACTTCCATCAATGCGGCCATGTGCACCTTTTTTTCCGGAATTGCGGGAGAAGAGCAGTTGGCATACAACCTCTGTCCCCCAACTCGTCGAGTTGCCGAACACCTTTTCCTGCTAGCGTGTTTGATCCACGCCTAGTCGTTCAGCAACGGTGCCTGGGACTTCCAACTGTGTGGCCGAGAACACCGTCTTCCGTGGAATCGCAGAAGAAGAGCAGTTGGCATTCATCCCCTGTCCCGCAACCCGGAGCATTGCCGAACACCTTCCCCCGCGGGCCTGTCTGCTCCAACACCCGGCCTTTCAGCAACGGTGTCCGAGACATCCATCCGTGCGGTCAAGAGCCGCAAGAAGATAAATAGGTGGCTTGAACTCTAGAGATCCCTAGCCATTTGGAGAGAGAAACCCACCGTTCGAGGAAATTGCACAGGTTTAAAACGGATCGCCTCGGTGCAGGCGGGGCCGGTTAGCTTCATTCGTTAGGCCTCGAGAAGCAGGTGCGTCAGGTTTCCGTTCGGCCCGTAAATTCGCCCGTTCGGCCGTTCTGCTTGGGGTTTCATAGCGGGCCCGACTTTACGATGGCAGGCCCAAGGTATTTCTTTTCAACGTCTGCTCGGCTTTCCCGCGCTTCGGTTCATGTCACGGTAGAGCTGCGAGCTCAACCTAGCCTTGCGCTCAAACCGGACTCAACCTACCTTGCCTTCCGCTCATGCGTAGCGGCTAGGACTCCCGTTCTCATCCGCTTGGTTGGGTCAGGCTGGTTGCATTCTCAACGTTTTACTTCACTGAGACCCCAAAGTGATCGGTTGAACCGCTTCTAATGGAGGGAATAGTGATGAAGGGAATCGTGGGAGAGAAGAACGATCGAAGACTGGAGTTCAATCGGGACGACTTCGAAGTTCTGGACATCGCGCTCAAAGAGGTGCCCGAGTTGCGCCTCTGCGCTGGTGTATTGCGGGCTGCGCGCGAAGCAAAAATCGAGTACCCGATCACGTCGGTAAAACAACTCATCAAGCTGCTTCCAGAACAGCAGATGAACATCGAGGGACATTGGCTCAGGCCCGTGCTCATCGAGCGCTACATGCGTCAAGAGTATCTGCCCATCGAGAACGAACAGGACCTGGTGGCTCGCTGTCACCTTGCCCTGATCCGGTGCCGCGAGGACGTGAGATGGGCTGTACACGCACCTCCGTATGCCGCGGAGCTCCTCGCAGAGCTTCCTGCGATTCCAAAAACGAAAGGGAGGGCCTAATGTCAGGAGGTGGAAGGTTCTGTCAAGCTGGGCAGTGGACGACCCTGTATGAAGGCCCGAGTTTCGGGTTCGTGTACGCATGGAATCTGGAGGCAGGGACCCTGGGCGTTCGTTGGCGGGCATACACGGCTTCACCTTTCTGGTACTCGGACGGCTCCGCTAACCTGAATGGGAAGACGACAGTCGGATTTGGTATTCCGACGCCCTACGTAAAGTTTCAAGTCAACCCGCCGGTTAATGCACAACTCTTCGGCTCGTAATCTCCGCCCGGACGGGCGGCGCGCAGCGCCGCCCATCTGGGTTTAGAGCGCCTAACAAAACTACCAACCCAGCGCATACCAACAGATCAGGATGCATCCAAGGGCAACAGGATGCCCCCATACAACAATCAGGCGGTGACCTGGGAACTCACCTCCTATGCCTAGCCGCCGAGGCTGCACAGATGAGTTCGGGAGTGGGCAACGGAGAAGAAGCGATTCAGATATCCAATGCACTACCCGTCTCACCTGCACACTCAATGCAGCACTCGACTAAACCAAGAGGTATCTCCTCCTCTGACGATTCAGGACCCGAGTTCTCCACCTCCCTTGCGGATTCCAGGCAGTACACACCACACCTGCGACGCCAGGTAGCTGTCGGCGTGTGCGGCATTGTCTCCCAGGTTAGATTTGGGATCATCAGCGAAGACTCAACGCGAACAATGTCTCTACAAGATTTATCTTTCCAACGGCCACCATCGTGGAGGAGTTGCCTATACTTAGCAACCTGAGGGCTCAATGACGTACGCAGGAGGTCGCAATATGGCTTTTGCGAATTCCATGGCAGACAGCCCAAACCCTGATTTTAGGGCCCTGTTCGAATCAGTGCCCAGTCTGTACCTGGCTCTTGATCCAAGTCTGACCATTGTGGCCGCAAGCAATGCTTACCTCTCTGCCACGCTGACCCGTCGTGAGGATGTGCTTGGGAAGGGCATCTTCGAAGTATTTCCGGACAACCCGGATGATTCGACCGCGACTGGGGTCGCCAATCTTCGGGACTCGCTCCAGCGGGTCCTTTCCCTTAAACGGCCCGATGTGATGGCCGTGCAAAAGTACGATATCCAGCGGCCCATTTCGGAATGGGAGCGGCTTTGAGGAACGGTACTGGAGCCCGATTAACACCTCAGTCCTTTTCACGACTGGCGAGGTCCGTTTCATCATCCATCGAGTTGAAGATGTGACTGAATTCGTCCGCCTCAAGGAGGCTCACCGCGTCCAGGTAAACCGAGCAGAGGCGCTAAGGGGACAGGCCTCCCATATAGAGGCGGAGGTCTTCCAACGAGCCCAGGAAATTCAGGAGGCGAACCGGCAGTTGCGGGAGCTCCAGGCAGGCCTTGAGGCGCGAGTGGAGGAGCGGACGACGGAGCTTTTGCAGGCCAATGAGGCGCTGTTGCACAGCGAGGAACAGCTCCGCCAGGCCCAAAAGTTGGAGGCCGTTGGTAGGCTGGCTGGTGGCATCGCCCACGACTTTAACAACCTGTTGACTGTGGTCTTCAGCGCCTCTCAGACGTTGAAATACGCATCAGTACGGATCGAACCTTCGAAGCGATCCCACTAGCCTCCGAGGCGCCGCACAATGACGTACCAACTTCTCGCATTCATCCGTCAACACGCGGGAGCCCTCTCTGTTTTCCTCTATTTCAGAGCATCCAGAATCGTTTCGACGGGCAGGCGCTTCTTGTAGTCAGCATCGACATGAGACAGGAGAACGGTGCCGTCGCGCCCGATGAGGTAGGTGCCGGGTATGGGGAGCTCGTGGCGGGCATCCCCGTTGTGCTTCTCCAGGTCGATGCCGAACTTCTTGTAGATGGGGACCACGTCATCCGGGACCTTGAAGACCAATCCATACTCTCGCGCAACCTTGCCCCCCACGTCGCTCAGGACGGGGAAGGTCAGGGCGTCCTGTTCAGCCGTGGAGAGGGTGTATTCAGGGGTCTGGGGCGACACGGCCACCAGCTCGGCCCCCTTGGCCCGGATCTCCGCCAGGTGCGACTGGTAGCTCTTGAGCTGGAGGTTGCAGAAAGGACACCAGCCGCCTCGGTAGAACGTGAGGATGACCGGGCCCTTCTTCAGGAGGTCGGATAGCCGGACAGGCTGCCCCTTGGCATTTGGGAGGGTGAAGTGGGGAGCCTTCTGGCCCTGGTGGATGGCCCGCTCGGCTTGGCCCGACTTCACCAGATCCTCGGTGGCCTTGGCGAGGATCGCCTTGGGGTTGGGCTGGGCGGAGGTTTGCGCACCGAGGTTGGGGTGAAGCCCCATCAGGAATGGCAGGGCGAGAATGACGACGCCTGAATGGGACATGAGGATCTCCGGCAGGTGAGGGTCCACGGTTCCGGTTCGGTGAGGTCAAGCCGGGTGTTGTGACGGCGAATGATGGATTTGATTCATCGGGGTCAGTCGAACTCCGGACCACCCCAATTCAATGGAATGAGTCGGGGATTGGGCTCATCCATCCAGACATAGGCCCGCCGAAGGCAGTCCGAAAGGGATTAGAACCACCGGCCCATTCCGGTCTGTAGAAGCTCGCCCGCACCACCCGTTCCACGGTTCAACCCAGGCCCTCTCGGGCTTATTTGCGGCGAAGGCCGCACGGAGGTTTCATGACCAGCAAGATGACCCAGATCGCCACGCTGTTTGCAGCCGGATCATTCCTGGCCGCCACGGCCACCCCCCTCGGGGCCACCCCCGTCCCGACCGCCAGTGCCGCCGCCTCCTTCGAGGCTTCTGGCTCCTGCGGCGCAGGTTCCTGTGGCGGCAAGGACGCCAAGGACGACAAGAAGCCGGTCGAGGCCAAGAAGGACGCCAAGAAGGCCAAGAAGGAGAAGAAGGAGGGTTCCTGCGGTGCGGGTTCCTGTGGCGGCAAGATGGACAAAAAGGCTGAGCCCGCCGAGAAGAAGTAGCCGTTCCATCCCCGGGGAGCCGCCGGCTCCCCGGAGGCTTTCAGGGGGAGGACCGCCATGTCTCCTGCCATTCCGGATGCCGAAGCAGAGATCGTCATCGATCCCTATTTCTCCGCCCAGATGCACCTGCTGCATGAATGCAACCTGAAGTGCGCCCACTGCTATGACGCGCACCACCCGGCCCTTGGGATGCCCTCCACCGCCGAGATCAAGCGCCGGCTGGACGCCATCTATGCCTTCGGGGCGACCGAAGGCGTCGTCCCCGACATGCACTTGTCCGGCGGCGAGCCCACGGTGCGGAAGGATCTCGTGGAGATCGTGGACCACATCTTCGACCGCAAGGGCGGAGACGCCCTCCTGTTCACCAACGGGACGCGCTGGACGAAGCGCCTGGCCGCGGACCTCTACCTCGCCGGCCTCCGCTTCGTCCAGATCAGCCTCGAGGGGCCGCGGGCGTTCACGGACGGCATCCGGGGCGCGGGCGTCTACGACCGGGCCATGGACACGCTCGGGATGCTCCGGGGCATGGGCTTCCGCCTGACGGTGAGTACCACGGTCACGGCCCTGAACTTCCCCGTGCTCCGGGCCTTCGTGGAGGAGCTCGACCCCCTGGGGATCCACTTCCATCTCCGCGAGGTGTTCCCCGTGGGAGCCGGCTCGGACCTCCTCCAGATCACCGCCGACCAGCGCCGGGAGTTCTCCCGCTGGGCGATCGACTACGACGGCGAATCCAGCATCGGGGTGGAGGATCCGGTCCACTGTTCGGTGGATCCCCGCTACGCCCGGGATCGGCGGGGCTGCGTGGCGGCTCGCAACCACTTTGCCGTGGATGTGGACGGCTCGATCTACCCGTGCCGTGTCCTGGCTCACCGCGTGGGCCACATCAACTACCTGCGGGCGGCCTGGTACCACCCGGACATGGTGCGGATCAGGAACCGCGACTTCACCGGCCAGTGCGGACGCTGCGAGCTGAAGGCGAACTGCGGCGGCTGCCGGGTCCACGCCCGGCTGAGCGGCGACCTCTTCGGCGAGGACACGCGGTGCTTCGCCCAGGAATACGGACTGATCGAGGTGGAGGCGTGATGAACGTCAAAGGCTATTCCGGCGTGGGCCTGGGGCTCCGGCGCCCCCATATCCTTGAAGTGGCGGGTCAGGCTGATCTTCCCGTGCCTTTCTGGGAGGTGGCCCCGGAGAATGTCATCGGTGAGGGAGGCAGGGTCCACCGGGCCGCACTGGAAGTCCTGGCCCGCGACCCCATCCTCAGCCACGGCCTGAGCCTCTCCCTGGGCGGCTACGACGCGTGGGACCAGGACTACCTCAAGGAATTGCGGCAGTTTCTCCAGGCCATCCGCACCCCCTGGCATTCGGAGCACCTCTGCTTCACCAGCGTCGGTGGGGTGAACACCCACGAGCTGCTGCCCATCCCCTTCACCCGGGCTTCGGTGGTGAACACCGTCCAGCGGGTGCGGACCCTCCAGGATGCACTGCCCGTACCGCTCATCATCGAGAACATCACCTACTACGCGGAGCTGGGCGCCGCCGACATGGACGAGGCGGAGTTCATCTCGGCAGTCCTGGAAGGCGCCGACTGCGGCTGGCTGCTGGACGTGAGCAACGTCTACGTGAACAGCCTGAATTTCGGGTTCGACCCCAGGGCCTGGATCGCCCGCATGCCCCTGGACCGCGTCCGCCAGATCCATGTGGGAGGCTACGAACAGTTGGGGGAGGTGACCATCGATACCCATGGCGCCACCATCTCGGATCCGGTGATCGATCTCCTGCAGTGGACCCTGGCCCGGATCGGGCGGCGCGTTCCGGTTCTGCTGGAGCGGGATCACCAATTGCCTGCTTTGAATGTCCTCCTGATCGAAAGGGCCAAGCTCCAGGAAGCCTATGACGAGGCCTTCGCATCGGTGAGCGTCAGGGGGGCCCATGCCTAGCCAGGAACAGACGCTCCAACTCACCCTGCTGGACCTGTTGGTGGATCCAGAGGCAGGGAACACCTTCGAAGCAGATCCAGCAGCGTTCGGGCAGGCGCGGGGCGTTCACCCTCCCCATGATGCCGCCCTGCATCGGTTCAAGGACCGTCTCCAGATATACAGGCAGGCGACTCGTAACGGCACCCGGGACCTTCTGGAAAACTTCTTCCCGGTCACCCAGGCCCTGCTGGAGACCGCGGAAGCCTGGGATGACTGCGTTGAGGATTTCATCGCCAGCCGCAGCATCACGACACCCTACTATCGCGACATCATCCCAGGCTTCGTCGGGTGGCTGTCCGTCATGGCCTGGGGCCAGGCGCAGTGGCCCAGCCTGCTGGCGGTCGCCCATTTCGAGCTCCTGGAGTTCCTGGTGGAGCGGTGGCCCGATGCGACCAAGCCAACAGCACTCAAGGATCATCCAAGCCCAGGGGACCGGGTCCTACTCGACCCAGCCACCCGGGTTGTCCAGTACACATATGCGGTCCATCTGGCGACGCCGGACCATCCGATTCCCGAGGCGAAGCCGGTCCATCTCCTCGCCTATCGAGACCATGAAGGCGCCTTCCAAGTGCTCGAGCTCACGGAATCCACGGCGGTCCTCCTTGTGAAGGGACAGGAGGTCTCCATCGCGGAAGCCACCTCTGCCCTCGGGGTCGCCGACCTGGCCGGGGCATTGGGCCTCGTCCAGGATCTATCCGCCAAGGGAGTCCTGTGGGGCTTCGTGCCCAGCCTGGGGTCGGAGCCTGCCTGATGGTGCATCTCCAGACGCCGATTTCCTGGAACACATCCACCCAAGCCTTCAACCCATACCCAGAGCATGACCACAAAGGTTGAGTGGGTGTTCCGCTTCCGCTTCCTCACCTGTTCTGCCACACCTTCCAGGAGAACGACCATGCGTTTGTCCGCCCTCTTCCTTTCGGCCCTGACCCTGCTCTCGCCTCTTGCGGCTGGAACCAAGGTCTTCACTCCGGATACCAACCACTCCATCTTCGGCTTCAAGGCCGCGACACTTCTGTTCGACGTCCCGGGCCGGTTCGAGAAGTACAAGCTGGACATCCAGGGTGACCCCGCGGACCTGTCCACCGTCAAGGTCCGGGTGGAACTAGACACGAAATCCATCAACACGGAGAACGCTGCGCGGGACAAGCACCTCCGCACCGAGGACTTCTTCGATGTCGCCAAGTATCCCCGGATCGTCTTCACGTCCCAGAAGGCCTGGAGGGAAGGCGACAAGGTGGTGGTGCAGGGGTATCTGGATCTCCACGGTGTCGTGAAGCCACTGCAGATCACCTTCACGGAGGCCACGGGCCTCAACGGGGCCGGGAATCCGACTTGGTCCTACAAGGCCTCGCTCCCCATTAAGCGGAGCGACTTCGGGATCGGGGCCGACAGCGTGGCCGCCAAGATCAGCCTGAGAGACGAGGTCGATCTGAATCTGCTCCTCGTGGGGTTCTTCAACGAGGAGCCTGCCGCCCTGGCGCCCAAGCGCTCCAGGAAAAAGTAGGAAGCCTGAAGTCACCGCCATACAGGGGATCCCGCGCTGTGCGGGACCCCTGAGGGAGGTTCAAGGGGAGGCTTCTCCATGGGGATCCCGCACTGGCGCGGCGCGGTAATCCTTAATCCATTCCCTGGGAGAACGTCCAATGGTTTCCCGGAAGGCGCGGGAGAGCGCCGTGGGACTTCCGTACCCCACCTCGAAGGCAGCCACCTTCAGTGGGACTCCACGTACCAGGAGTTCCTGGGTCATGGAAACCCGGAAGCGCGCCAGATGTTCGCCCGGTGTCATGCCGGTGGTTTCCTTGAACAGCTTGGCAAAGCTGCTGCGCGACAGCCCGGCCGAGGCGGCCATGTCATCCAGGGTCCAGTCGCGGGCAGGTTCGGCGTGCATGGCCGTGATGGCGTTTCGGAGTTGAGGGTGCACCAAGCCAGCCAGCAATCCCGGTTCGGTCTGGTGCTGAGCGAGGGCCTGCCTCAGGAAATGAACGAGTACGGCTTCAGATAGCCGGTCAACGATGGCCTGGCGTCCTTCCAAGGTCCCGAAGGCTTCATGGAATAGCAGGTCAGCAAGTGCTCCGACATGCTGGATCTCCAATTGCATGACATCGGGGAGTGCCGTGGCGAGCTGGCAGCCGATCCCGCTGCCGAAAGCGATGGTTGCGCAGACCACGTCCAAGCCGCCGGGTTCGCCGGGGATTAGGTAATGGGGTAATCCCCGTGGATAAAAGAGCAGACAAGGCCCCAGGATTTGTAACGGAGGGCGCCCGCCCTGGTAGCGGATTTCGCCTCGCCCGCCACGCACGAGATGGAGGTCTCCTTGCCCCTTCGGCTGGTCAAAGCCAGCCACCGTGCAGAGGTTCCCTGAGAAGAAGGTCCGAGCCCGGATGCGGAAGTGTTCGAACAAGGGTTGGAGGACGTCGCTGGGCATGCTGGACTCCGCGTCTGCTAATTCGGACTCTCAGACACCATCGAGATGATCCAGAGTGCCACATTCAGATCGTGCACTGAGCACGATTCCAGCCTTCCAACCTGCCTGGACATATCGGCCCGGGCTCCTTACCCACTTCTGAAAGGAATCCTTCATGCTTTCCGAATACAAACTGACGCTGACTCCGAAAACCATCGAATCCGCCGATCCCAAGGCCCGTCCCTTTCTTGAGAAGGCGAAAGCGCAGATGGGGTTCGTGCCCAACATGTACCTGGGCATGGCCAATGCTCCGGGCCTGCTCGACACGTATCTGCATGGCTACGCGCTGTTCCGCCAGGGCTCCGGATTCACCGCCGTGGAGCAGGAAGTTATCTTCCTGACGATCAGCCGCCAGAACGGCTGTGAATATTGCATGGCCGCGCACAGCCTTGTTGCGGATGCGATGTCCAAGGTCCCCGTGGAAGTCACGGACGCCATCCGCGACGGCCGCGCGATCCCCGACGCCAAGCTCGCCGCCCTGGCCGCCTTCGTGGCCGTGATGGTCGAACGCCGCGGACTGCCCCGGCGCGCCGATGTTGAGGCCTTCCTCGGCGCCGGCTACACGGAGCGCCAGATTCTCGAAGTGGTCCTGGCCCTGGCCGTGAAGACGATCAGCAACTATTCGAACCACCTGCTCCACACCCCCGTGGATGCGGCGTTTGCCTCGCGTGCCTGGAAGGACTGATCGAGCAGGGTAAGCTGCATTCTGGTGATCCAGCAAAAGGAACCGGGCGGCGCCCGGTTCCTTTTGCATACGAGGCCCGCCTCCGCTGACCTGGTACCGAGGCTTTCATGGCCCGGACAGGGGTTGCTCATCCACCAGCGGCTTCCTGTCCGGGAGCCGCCCTTCCACGTGAAGGAGATGCCCCACTTTATCGGTACGGCGCTGCTGTTCCACTACATCAACCGCATGGTCCACGTGTTCCTGGGGGCTCTCCACTACCGGCGCTCCCTGGGATGGGACGCGCCCTCCGGAGGGCCGCCGGGGCCATGTTGATGTGCGACGCTGGGGGGCCTCCGCTGACTCCGGGCCTGGCCGAAGGCCTGCAACGTCCCGACACGCCCGGCGCCCTGCCGGTCCGGCGGTTCCCCTGGGCTGCTGGGGCACCGCCGGTTCTCCAGGCTTGGCAGAACTTCGACCGGGTCGTCCAGAACCTGGGTGAGCGCCACGTCCCGGCGCCGGTCCGCCTCCTGGTCCAGGAGGCCCTGGAGTCGTGGCGGGGCTGGGACATGGGGCTCAGCCGGGCGTGGGCCGATGCGTTGTCGAGGGCCCTTCCCGAGGATCAGCGGCCCCTGGGGCGGCTTTCGCTTCTGGTGGCCCTGGCCTCCCATCAGGTCGACGACCAGGCGGTGCAGGCGGCGGCGGGGGACGGGCGCGACGGGGCCAGGCTGGTGTCCGTAACTGCCTGGGCCAGCGCTTTGGCGGCGTTCCGGATCGGGGAATGGATCGCGCCAGTGGGGCGGGAAGGTTAGGGGAATTCACTACATTGAGTGATGATAGTTACCAAATTCATGCGGATTGTTGATGAGTATCGTTGACGCCAAATTGATCGCATCAGGTTTCCACGGGGAGCGCGATGCGATTCTACTCACGGCCGGCGGCCGGTTCTGTCCCGCGACAGGCGGATGTGATCCCGGTCGCGGACGTCAATCTCGGGAGTTGGAGGCTCGTCCTCGAGCGGAGGCCCATGTCTGAGGGTGCCTTGGCGCTCGCCTACTCCCTGGCAGCTCCTCGCTGGGACCGGCTGCTTTCGCGGATCGGCTTCGAGGCGGGGTATCTGGCCCTGCTGCGCAGGCATGGCATCAGAGGCGAGCGCGTGCTGGAGGCGGGTGCCGGCACGGGCGCGTTTGCCGCGGCTCTGGCGGCACTGGTAGGGCCCACCTTCGCGGTGGAGGGAATCGATATTTCGGAAGGCATGTTGCGCAGAGCCCTGGAACGGTGGCGTGGCCTCGGTTTGGAAGCCACGGGAAGGGTCGGAGACATTCGCGCGCTTCCCTTCCCTGACCAGACCTTCGACCTGGTGCTGGCGGGCCACGTGCTTGAGCATCTCCCGGACCCGAAGGGGGCCGCGCTGGAGCTGTTGCGAGTGCTCCGTCCTGGCGGAGTCCTGGTGGCGGTTGTCACCCGGAAAAGCCTGCTCGGCCGGTACATCCAATGGCGCTGGCGCACCCGGTGTTTCGATGTCGAGACGCTGCGGGACCTTTTCCCGGCCGAGGCCAGGGTGGATGTCGTTCCGCTTCCAGGCCCCAAGCCCTGTGGCTGGCTGAGCCTGGCATGCCTGGTCCGGCGTTCCTGAGCACCCGCGCGCAATATCCGGTGACGTCGGTACATAGGCCACTGGGGCGATGGAAGCGGGTGTTCCGCTGCCATCGCCCCAGCTCGAAGTCCGGAATCTGCCTCAGGGGCGGGCGGTCGCCAGTTGCCTGAGAATCGGAAGGAAAGTGCCTGGCTCGGGCCGGACGCGGTAGTTGTCGGTCTGATCGAGCCAGCGGATCACGCCTTTCGGGTCCAGCACGAGGACGGTCGGGAAGACCGTGTCGGCCTCGTAGCCGAGCATGCCCATGCCCATCGGGAGTCCATTCCTCATCTCAATGTCCAGTGCCCGGGCGACCTGGTTCCCGACGTCGGTCAGGAATTCGAAGGGCACATCGAACCGTTTTGCGAGCTCGGCCGTATGCGCGTGGGGCTGGGGGCTGACCAGGATCACTCTGGCGCCGGTATCGCCGATGTCGCGGTAGCGGGCGGCCACTTCCTTGATCTGGGCCATGCAGAGGGGGCACCAGTTGCCCCGGAAGAAGAAGATCAAGGCGGGGTCGCCCAGCAGTTCGCGCGTGTGGAAGGTGCTTCCGTCCGTCTTCTTGAGGCCGAAGTCCGGGAATACGCGGCCGACCTGCAGCTTGGCTGTCGGCTTGCGCCCCAATCGTGAATACCAGAGGCTGTAGAGCGCGAATCCGACGGCGCCTGCGAGTGCGAGGGCGACGGGAACCCGGTGGCCAGGTTCATTGCGGAGAAGGCTGGTGTAGGCACTCAGCAGCACGCCTGCCACGGCCAGGGCGTTGAAGCCGGGGAAGGCGCCGCTGGTCCTGGCCACGTTCTTGAACATCATGATGCGCGAGAGGAACATCATGAAGGGGAGGGTGGTCAGCAGGGGACCGGCCCAGGCGAGCCAGTCCCTGGAATGGTACAACTGCCACCCGGCGGAACCAGTGATTCCCATGGCGATCATCGGGTAGAACCCGATGAAAACCGACTTGATCCGGTTCATCAGTTCTCTCCTCGCGAAGCGGCGAAATACATGGTGGTTCCGGCCATGTCATGGATCCGGTCGCGGTAGGGGACGATCGCGGCGTATTCAGGATCTCCCATGACCTTGCCGAGGGCTTCAGGCGACGGCAGTTCCCAGATGTTGATGGCCACCGCGTTGGCAGGCCCTCCGCCCAGCGGCTGGACGACCCGGTAGGCGCGGAACAGCCGCATGCCATGCTTGGCCGTGATCGGGGCCAGGGCCTTCTCATAGGCACTGTGATCCTCATAGTCGAACCCCGGCTTCATGGCGATCACGCCCACGAGCAGCGTCCGGCCGGAGGGTGTGGAAGTCGCGGTGAATTCCTCCTTCGCGAGGTACATCACACTGTTGGGCATGTCGTGAAGGCGGTCGCGGTAGGGAACCTGCGCCTGGTACTGGGAATCGGACATGACGGACTGGAGGGAGGCGGGCGCATCGAGCGCCCAGACGCCGACGGTCGAGGCTTGCTTGGGCCCGGTTCCGCCCAGGAACTTCCCCACCGTGTAGGCGGATTCTCTCCGCATGCCATGCTCCGCCGCGATGGGCGAGATGCGCTTTTCGTACGCATCGTGGTCGGAGGGCCCGAAGCCCTCTTTCATGGAGAGCAGGGCGACCAGCTTGCTCTGGCCCTCCGCGGCGGGAACGGCGCAGGCATGGGCCGTGGCGGGAGAGGCCGCGGCGAGGGGTGTTCCCCCGGCGGCCAGGGCGGCGGCAACCGCGAGTGCTCCAACGAGCCGAGTGTATCGAGTCTTCATGGGACGCCTCCTTAGGCTGTGAAGTCCCCAATGTGAGGTCCATGAATTCGCTTTACAATCGACGCTAATGTAATAACACTCATCACTGAGTATGGTGAATCATATGAACCCCCAACGCATCTCCAATTTCGACGAACTGCGCACCTACGTGGCGATCGTCGAAACCGGCAGCCTGGCTGCGGCGGCAAGATTGCTGGGGGTCACCCCGAACGCGATCAGCCGCCGCCTTGGGGTGCTCGAGGATCGGCTAGGGCAGCGGCTGATCCACCGCACGACGCGGCGGCTGTCCATCACTGATGAAGGCCAGCTATTCCATGTCCGCTGCCGCCGCATCCTTGATGAACTCGACGACGCCGAGCGTGAACTCGCGGGCGGGGACGGCCTGGATGGAACCCTTCGAGTCGCGATCCACAACGACATGGTGTGCCCCGATCTGATGGCCGCATTGAGCCATCTGCTCACGGCCTCGGATCACCTGAAGGTCCAGCTGCGGGTTTCGAACAGTTTCCTCGAACCCATCCGTTCGGGCCTCGACCTTGCGGTTTACGTTGGGCCGCCTCCGGCCAGTTCCCTCGTTTCAGTCCCCCTTGGAACCCTTGCCTGGGGCCTTGCGGCGACTCCCTCCTACGTGAAACGCCACGGCCGCCCAAGTTCTCCCAGCGACCTCGCCCATCATGAGTGCCTGCGCGTTCTGCGCGACCGCCCCGAGACGCACTGGGAACTCAGCAAGGGTTCCGGCAAGGCCAGGCGGTTCGCCATCGGCGGGCGATTCGAAACCACCGATGCCCAGGCGCTGATCGAGGCCCTCTACGCGGGGGTGGGCATCGGCGTGCGGTTGCGCTCGGCCATCGATTCCGCGGTTCGCGCAGGCACCCTGGTGCATGTGCTTCCCGAATGGCAGTGGGCCTCGACACCGCTCTATGCCCTGCTCCCCAAAGGCCGGACCAAACTGCCCAGCATCCGCGCCATGCTAGATGTCCTTCGGAAGGCGACCCACAGCCTCTCCTGATTCCGAAGCTCCTGCACCCTGCACCGGATTCGATCCAGTGTCAGGGCGTGCTTGCCGGCAGGCTGCACCCTGGGCGAGCCTTCAGCGCCCATTCCGGGACCTGCCTTGCTGTGGGATTCCAGGCCGCTGGAGGTCTAAAAATTATCTGGAACGACTGTTCCAATAGCTTCACCCCAGTCTCTGCGCCCATGACGTGGCGCCAGGAGGCATCCATGACCCGCTTCACCATCCATACCCTCGAGTCCGCTCCCGAGGGATCCAGGGCGATCCTGGAACAGACCAAGAAGGGAATGGGTTTCGTGCCCAACCTCTACGGGGTGCTGGCCGAGTCCCCTGCGGCTCTCAAGGCCTACAGCTCCTTCGCGGAAGTGCTATCGGGAACCGAGTTCACGCCCGTGGAGCGCAACCTGATCTGGCTGGCGGTCTCCCGGGCCAACGGCTGCGCCTACTGCGTGGCCGCCCACACCGCCGTTTCGACCATGAGCAAGGTTCCCGAGACTCACATCCAGGCCATCCGCGAAGGGTCTCCGCTGGAAGATGCCAAGCTCCAGTCGCTCCGTCGATTCGTCGAAGTGGTGGTCGAGAGCCGGGGCTGGGCGCCCGAATCCGAGGTCGAGGCCTTCCTCGCAGCGGGGTATGGCAAGCGTCAGCTCATAGAAGTCGTGGCGTTCGTGTCCCACAAGACCCTCAGCAACTACCTGAACCATCTCGCGGAAACGCCGCTGGACGCGGCCTTCGCTCCCTTGGCCTGGACCAGCGCGGCCCAGGTCTGATCCTCCCCAATCCTTTCAAGGAGACCCTATGAAGATCCTCCGCATCCTCGCCCTGCCCCTGTTCGCCCTGGCCCTCCAGGCCGGAACCCCGGGAGGCGCCATCACCCTCACCGAGCACAACGGCTACTTCTCCGCCAAGGAGACCCTGGCCGGCCTGAGCTCGGGTGAGTTCTCCGTCACGGTGGAGAACAAGTCCGGCAAGCTTGCGGGATTCCAGCTCCAGTCCGTGGCCACCGGGAAGACCCTGGAGAAGTTCCCGCTCAAGCCCGGGGAGCGCCGGACCATCAAGCTCACGCTGGAACCGGGTGACTACCGCTACCGCTGCCCCATCAACCCCACGCCCTGGTATGAGTTCAGCGTCGAATAGGCGCGGCTAGGATGAACATGAGCCCCCGGCGCAGACCGCTGCGTCCGGGGGCATCTGGATACTGCCATGCCCCGTGACCTCCAATTCGACCGTGAATCGGCCCTCGACCTGGCCCTGGACCAGTTCTGGAGCCACGGGTTCAACGACACGTCCATGCGGGACCTGGCCGGACGGCTGGGGGTCTCCCTCAGCAGTCTCTACAACACCTTCGGGGACAAGCGGACGATGTTCCTGGCTGCCCTGGAACGGTACGATGCGCAGATTCTGAGCCGGCGCCTCGATCATCTCGAGCGGAACTATCCGCCTCTGGAGGCCGTCCGAGGCCTCTTCGAGTCCCTCGCCGCGGATTGCGCGGCGGATCCCGTCCGTCGGGGCTGCTTCCTCGTCAACACGGCGCTGGAGATGAGTCCGCACGACCCCGACATCGAGCGGGAGGTACGGGCCAAGCTGGGCTCCATCGAGCGGTTCTTCCTCCGGGCGCTGGAAACCGCCCGGTCGCGGGGGGACCTGGCCCCGGGCCGGGAGCCCAAGCTGGTAGCGGCCCAGCTGCTGGCGGCCCTGCTCGGGATCCGCGTCCTCGCGCGAGCGCATCCCGATCCGGAGACCCTCGATCAGGTCGTCCGGGGGGCGCTGGCGCTCCTGTAGCGGCCACCGGCAGGGGCTGCGGACCGTCCCCTGCCGGTGACGCACCAAACTAGTGGTTGAACGGATCGAGCGGGTGCTTGAAGACGTAGTCGGCGCCGATGGTCGGGGTCTTGGCCAGGGAATGGCAGCCGTTGCACATGCCGCTCATGAGATCCGAGCCCCGCGCCATGATGCCGAAGGTCGTGGGGTCGAGCGTGAACCATTCCCACCTGTTGTTGGCGGTATTGAAACTCCCGCCGCGTTTCACCATGCCGGTGATTTCCGTGACGACGGAGTTCTGCTGGATCTCCTTGACGATGATCGTGCCCACGGGATAGCCAGCCTGGGTGGTGTCCGGATTGGCCAGCAGCTGCTTCTTGTAGATCCGCCGCACGGCCGTCGAATCCGTGCTTTTGTGGGCGCCGCCCAGGTAGGGACTGACCGTGGTGGTGTCCTGGATCAGGCTCCAGGTGCGGTAGTTGCTGAAATCGGAGGCCGTGGCGGCATATTCAAACGGGTGGGGGAATACGAAGTCCCCACCGCCGGTCTGGGTCGCGGCAGACGTGTGGCAGGCGTTGCACATGCCGCTCATCATGTCCGCGCCGCCGCGGGCCATGATCTGGGTGCCATCGTTGGAGAGTGCGAGCCACTCCCATCCTCCGCCCTGCGGATTGAAGGTCCCGCCGCGCTTGGCCATGGCGAAGACGCCGCCGGAGGCCGGGAAGGTCTTCACGCCGTTCTGCCAGGTGAAGGTCTCCTTGACGATGATGCTGCCCACGGGGTATCCCGAAGCGCCGATCTTGGCGGAGGAGCTCTTGAAGATGCGGCGCGAGAACGAATTGTCGGTGGCCATGTGGGCGGAGCCCAGGGCAGGGTTGGATGCGCCGATGGTGTAGTCCGCGGCGCCCCAGGTGCTGTAGCCGGAAACATCCGGGGCGGAGGCGATGAACTCGGTGGTTCCCCCGCTGGCCCCGCTGCTTGTTGTGCCGCTCGGCGTGCTGCCGCCTCCGCCCCCGCACGCCACGAGCGTGAAGACCCCGAGCGCCAAGGCGGCCAAGGGAAGCGGATGCTTGATCGATAAAAGTCGGCGTAAGGCCATGAAGCCACTCCTTAAGTGGGAGGGAACGTCGTTCCCGGGTTGAATGTCCATACCTCTCCTGGGCCACAGACACGCCTGGAGCCGCAGGGTTCGCGGAGTTTGCATGTGCCGCTGGAGGGTTGCGAAATGGGGGAAGGCCCTGGAGATCAGGAGGGCCTGGAGGGAGCTGATGTGTGGTGGGAGCGCGGATTTTCAGCCAAATGTTCGAGGAGGCGAACGGCTTCCAAGGAGAGGCGGAACCGGCCACTGGATTCGATGGCTGGCCTTGAGCGTCCGAGTCGGGAGTGGCCAGTTCATCGGGCCGGGTCCGGCGCACCCGGCGCAATCCCATGCCGGTGCAGGCTTCCGCCGGCCCGTCATCCTCAACCCGCCTCCACTCATGGTGATCTCCATGGATGGAGGTGGCCATCAGCGTGGAGGTGTGCCAATAAATAGCGGCTCCATCACCAGCTTTGATCTGCGTCAAAACTTTGCAACTTTTTGGGTGGCGTGGTCCGCAGGTGCATTCCTGGACCCTCCCTGAAGGGGAGCGCACTGCGGCCCGCTTGCGTCAGGCGGCCTGCGGGGCCACCTGCGGAGGTTCCTTCCCGGGATGTGGGATAGCCTTTCCCTCCCGGCCGTGACATCGAATTGAAGGTGTTCTTGGTCCGGCTTTTTGGCGAGGCAGCCCGCCGGATGCTGCGAGGCCACTTCCGAGGTGGACGGGGCTCGGCTGTCACGCAGCCGGTCGAAACAGGCGTGCATCCAAGGTTCAGTGACTCTCGTACTGGAGGTTCCATGACGACATCCGTGCCGTGGCATCGTTCCCTCGCCATCAGATTCTTCCTCCGGACGGCACTGACCGTGCTGGGTCTCGTGCTTGTCGTGCTCTGGGTGGCCCGTTCCCAGAGCCGCAAGCAGGCCCTGGAGAACGCGGAGGCCGGCAGCCGGGCCAGTGCCCAGATCATGGAGAACAGCTTCGAGAACCGGGGACAGGTTCTCGAAGCCGGCCTCGATGTCTTTACCGCCTACAACCGGAACATGACCGGGATCGAGCACCAGGACTTCGCCTCCGTGCGCGAGAGCCTGCTGAACAATCTGGCGTCCCTGAAATCCGACGTGGCCATGGTGATCCGGCCTACAGGAGCCCTGCTGAGCTGCACCACAGATGGGTACAAGCAGGACTACACAGACGTGGGCATCGTGGACATGGCCATGCATGGGGAGGATGCCCCAGGTCCCGATCGCGAGGGGGGAGCCTACCGGGGCTTCTTCAGGATCGATGGAGGAAGCTACAAGGGCTCCTACATGGGCGTCGCCCGCCGGCTCAAGGGCCATGATGGCGAGTTCCTCGGCGTGATGGTGGTGGCCAACCGGCTGGACGACCACGCTGCCGCTCAATTGCAGAGCCAGTCCATGGTCCGCCTCCATGCTTCCGATCCCGTCTCGCACGTGACCCTGGTTTCCCACAGTGAAGTCGTGGGCACCTCCGTGCCAGCCGGAGAGCCGCGAGCCGCCTTGGCGGACTGGCTGGGGAGTCCCGCGGGAAGGTCTGCGCTGGAGGAGGCCATCGCTCAGGGGCATTCCGCACCCGTCCCGCTGGTGCTGGAGGGGCGACAGGTCCTGGCCATGCTGGTGGGCATGAAGGGAGTCGGCGCTGAGGCTCTGCAGATGGCCAAGCTCATCACGGTTCCCCTCGACCCGTACCTCCGCCCCTTCCAGAAGCTGCAGCGGGCGATCGTGGTCACCGGGCTCGCCTCCCTGGCCCTGGCCCTCCTGCTGGCCCTGACCACGGCACGCAGCGTCACGGCGCCCCTCGCCCGGCTGACCGAAGCGGTGGGGAAGCTTGCAGAGGGTGGACGTCCGGACCTTCCCCATCCGGCACACCAGGATGAGGTAGGTGCCTTGGCCAAAGGGTTCCGGGTCCTCTTGTCTGAACTCAAAGCCAAGGAAGATCTGCTCGCCGCCCTGGAACAGTTGCGTGGGGCACAGACTTCTCCGGGGGTCCACGACCAGACAGCTTCCCTCCCAACTGGACAGGACGCCACCGATCAAATCCGGCGCACCCCTGAGGTTGGAACCGGTCCGTTGAAGCGACCCGCCGCACCTGGGAAGCTCCACCTCCGGGTCGGGGATACCCTTGCCGGTCGGTACCGCATCGACCGGATCGCCGCCACGGGCGGCATGGGCCTGGTGGTGAAGGCCTACGACCTGGAACTGGATGACGATGTCGCCCTGAAGGTCATCCGCCCCGAGCTGGTGGGCGAGCCCGGGTTCCTGGACCGGCTCAAGCAGGAGATCAAGCTGGCGCGCCGGATCAGCCATAAGCACATCCTCCGGACGCACGACTTTGGCGAGACAGGCGGGGTCCCGTTCGTGACCATGGAGTACCTGAGGGGGACCACCCTCAGGCAACTGCTGGATGACCGGAAGCGCCTCCCCCTGTCCCTGGTACTCCGCATCGGGCGCCAGATGGCGGAGGGGCTCCAGGCCGCCCATGCGGAGGGTGTCGTGCATCGAGACATCAAGCCTTCGAACGTCATGTTCGATGCGCAGGGCGAGGTGAAGCTCATGGATTTCGGCTTGGCCGCCCCTGTCAGCGGCCGGGGAACCGATGCCGAGGGACAGATCTTTGGGACACCCGGCTACATGGCTCCCGAGCAGATCCTGGGAGACCAGGTGGATCCGAGAACCGATCTGTACGCCCTCGGCGTGGTGTTGTACGAGCTTGCCACAGGCGTCACACCGTTCCAGTCGGAAGACCGCATCGGCCTGCTCCGCCTTCACATGGAGGCGGATCCCCCTGATGCGAGAGAGGTCAATCCGCGCCTGCCGGCTGGTTTCGCGGTCCTCGTGAGGGCCTTGATGGCGAGGGCCAAGGAGGCCAGGCCGGCCGCCGCGCAAGAGGTGATCGCACTATTGCACCAGGTCGCGGAACATGCTTGAAGCAATCTGAAGGTCATCACCAGGAGGAGGAACCCATGGAACCATCACCCGCCCTTCGGAATGTATCCGCGTGCGTGTTTGACGCCTACGGGACCCTGTTCGAGGTGGATAGCGTCGCCCGTGGGGCCCAGGAGGCGCTGGGGGATCGGTGGCGGGCGCTCTCCGAACTATGGCGAACCAAGCAGTTGCAATACACCTGGCTGCGTGGGTTGGCCGGACATCACGCGGACTTCTGGCAGGTCACCGGCGAGGCGTTGGATTTCGCCATGGCCAGCCTGGGGATCGATGATGCAGGGCTCCACCAGCGCCTGATGGATCTCTACCTGGGCATCTCGGCCTATCCGGAAGTGCCCGCCACGTTGTCTCGTCTCAAGGAGAAGGGCCTGAAGCTGGCCATCCTGTCCAACGGCACCCCATCCATGCTGGCCGCCGCGACGGCCAACGCGGGCATCGAGTCCCGTTTCGATGCGGTGCTGTCCGTCGAGGAAGTCGGCGTCTACAAACCCCACCCAAGCGTCTACGGCCTGGCTTGTGATCGCCTGGGGCTTGCCGCCTCTGAGATCTGCTTCCTGTCCTCCAACAGCTGGGATGCCTGGTCCGCCAGGGCGTTCGGCCTCACCACGCTCTGGTGCAACCGATTCAACCAACCCCCGGAGCGCATCCCCACACCGCCCGATGGCGAGATCCGTGATCTGTCCGCTCTGCCTGACCTCCTCGGATCCAGACCCCACTGAGCCCCGTCGGGCGAAGCTCCGACTGCCACCCCACAACCCTCAACCAGGGGCACGCCATCTGAGGCATACTGGCCCCATCATGGCCGAATCACCAACCATCGAGGGGGCAGATGCCCTCATCCAGAGGGCTGCGGCCGGAGATCACGACGCCTTTCATGAGCTCGTGACGCCCCACCTGTCCATGTTCCATTTCGCCATCCTCCGGATCGTCAAGGACCCGGCGGACACGCAGGATGCCCTGCAGGACGGATTGTTGTCCATCTACCAGGATCTTCCCCGTTTCGAGGGCCGCAGCCAGTTCAGTTCCTGGGCCTACCGCATTTGTGTGAACTCCGCCCTCCAGGTGCTCCGGAACCGGAAACGACGGCGGGAACAGTTCATGGAGGATTTGGCGTCACAGGGAGACGATGAGGGGCGCCCCATGGATGCCGAGGCCATGCCCGAGTGGAGCATCGAGCCCGACGCGCCCATCCAGCTTGAGCGGGAGGAGATCAGGGTGCGCATGATGAAGACCCTGGACCTGCTTCCGGACACCCTCCGGGTGGTTTTCGTACTGAAGGACATCGAGGACATGGACACGCAAGACATCGCCAACCTACTTGAGATCACACCCACTGTCGTGCGTCAGCGCCTTCACCGGGCCCGCATGTTCCTCCAGGCGCGTCTCAAGCCTGTCCTGTCAGGGAGGCTCTGATGATGGGACTTCCGACCTGCAAAGAAGTCGAATCCTCCATGACGGACTACATGGAAGGTGCGCTCCCGCTCCGGAAGCGACTGGGCATCCGGGTCCACCTGATGATGTGCGACCTGTGCTCGGGCCTGTACCACCGCCTGCTGGCCCTTCCCGCGATGGCGAAGGACCTGCTCAGGCCGACGGCGAAGGCGGCCCCCCAGGAGGCCCAGGCCGCCCTCGACCAGGTCCTGAAGACCATCAGGAAGGACAAGGGCCAAGGCTGCTGAACCCGTCGATCCACGGGAGATGTCGACGGTGGAAGGCCAGGTCCTCCAGGGTATCAAGATCCCTGAGCGCGGGCAGCAGCGCCCCTTCCAGGCCGAGTAGGGCCGCCGCTTCCAGCAGGCGGGTCCCGGTGAGGGGAGAGCTCCAGGGAAGGCCGGGCAGCTGGGGGAGGAGTGGCCGGGCCAGCGGGGTCAGGGTGAGCGCATAGAAGCCGCCGTCCTCCGCAGGCCCAAGAGCGAATGGATGGGTTTCACACGCTTCGAAGCCTTGGACGAGGTGCTGGAGCGAGAAACCCGGGCAGTCCGTACCCACCACGGTGATCGCCCGGGCCCCCCGGTCCAGGACTTGGTCCACGACTTCGGCAATCCGGTCGCCCAGATTCCCGATGACCTGGGGGAGATAGGCATCCGCATCCGAGAGCCAGGCCCGCATCTCGGGACCGGCCTTCGGGGGATCGAAGGCGACAGCCAAGCGGTAGCCTTCGGTCTGCTTCGTTTTCAGCAGCAGGTTCCAAAGTCGTTCCGCCATCCTACGGTAGATCTGCGTCGCGGCCTGTCCGCCCACCTGCGCCGCCAGACGCGTCTTGACGCGTCCAGGCTCTGGGGCTTTCGCGAACACGATGACCCAGCGCGGATGTGGCATGTGATTCCTCCACGACTGGGATGCTCGAATCGAATTTGATGTAACAGGTTTCTTCGGTGGATCACCCCATCCAGAACGAAGGAGATCCGGATGGACGTGCAGGTGCTCGGCAACCTCGATGTGGAAGGCGCAGTGAAGCAGCGCTACAGCGCGGGCGCGCAAGCTCGGGAAGATGCCCTCTGCTGCCCCGTGAGCTACAACACCGCCTTCCTCAAGGTCATTCCCCAGGAAGTGCTGGATCGTGACTACGGATGTGGTGACCCTTCCCGCTACCTGGAAGCCGGCGAAACCGTACTGGATCTGGGATCAGGTGGAGGGAAGATCGCCTTCATCGCCTCGCAGATCGTGGGTGCCTCGGGGCGGATCATCGGTGTGGACATGACCGATGACATGCTGGCGCTGGCGCGGGGCGCCCAAGGTGAGGTGGCTGAGGGCGTCGGCTTCGCCAACGTTGAATTCCGGAAGGGCCATATCCAGGATCTGGGCTTGGACTTGGAGCGTGTCGAGGAGTGGCTGTCCGGGCATCCCATCCAGGACCTCCAGACGCTGGAACAATTCCAGGACGAGGTTCGACGCCTTCGCCAGGAGCACCCCCTGATTCCTTCCGAGTCCGTGGATGTGGTGGTGTCGAACTGCGTCCTGAACCTGGTCGGCCAGGACGAAAAAGCCAAGTTGTTCAGCGAGATCTACCGGGTGTTGAGGCAGGGCGGACGGGCTGTCATCTCGGATATCGTCTCAAGCCGCGACGTGCCCGAGGCCCTGCGTCAGGATCCCGATCTCTGGAGTGGATGCATTTCAGGAGCCTTCGAGGAGGAAGCTTTCCTCGCAGCTTTTGAGCAGGCGGGGTTCCACGGCATCGTCCTGGAAAAGCGGGATGCCGCTCCCTGGCGCGAAGTGGATGGTATCGAGTTCCGGTCCGTCACCGTCATCGCCTACAAGGGCAAGGAAGGCCCCTGCCGGGACGAGGGCCAAGCCCTGATCTATCTCGGGCCCTTCAAACAGATCCTGGACGATGACGGACACCAGTTTGAGCGGGGTGTGCCGACGGCAGTGTGTGGAAAGACCTTCAGGCTTCTAACCCAGGCGCCCTATAAGGAAGCCTTCCATCGCCTAGAGCCCGCGCAAAAGGTTGATCCAGAGACAGCTCCGCCCTTTTCATGTGGCGGCGCAGTGACTCGAAGAATTTCTGAAGGACTCGTGGGTTCAAGCCCTGATGACTGCGCGACCGGCTGCTGCTGAGGAGATCCCCTTGTTGAACGCGACGACGACTCCCTCCTTCGAGGGCCGACTGGAGTCTGCCGGGTATTCCGGGCTCCGGCGCGACCGGCTCGAAACGATCCAGATCAACCTGGGCCGCTACTGCAACCAGGCCTGCCTCCACTGCCATGTGGAGGCTGGCCCCCTCCGCACGGAGCGGATGGAGGCGAGGACGGCAGATCGAATCCTGGACTTGTTGGCCCAAAGCCCTGACGTCCGCTCCGTGGACCTCACAGGCGGCGCTCCCGAACTTCATGAGGTCTTCCGCCCCCTGGTGCTGGGTGCCCGAGCCCTGGGCATCGAGGTCATCGACCGCTGCAACCTGACCTGCCTCTTCGTGGAAGGGCAGGAGGATCTCGCAGCGTTCCTCTACGACAACCAAGTGCACGTCGTGGCGTCCTTGCCCTGCTACACCCAGGGGAATGTCGATCGTCAGCGGGGCACGGGCGTGTTCGATCAGAGCATCCGCGGGCTGCTCCAACTCAATGGGCTTGGCTACGGACGCGATGGAACCGGCCTGGAACTCGATCTGGTGTTCAACCCGCTGGGCCCCTCGCTGCCGCCCTCCCAGGCGGCGCTCGAAGCGGACTACAAAGAGCGGTTGCTGAACGATTTCGGCATCCAGTTCAACCACCTGCTGACCGTCACGAACATGCCCATCAAGCGGTTCAGCGAGCAGCTGCGGAGGGTCGGCAAGGAGGACACCTACCGGACCCTGCTGGAGGAGTCCTTCAACCCCGCCGCCGTGTTGCACCTCATGTGCCGGAGCCTGCTGAGCATCGGATACGACGGGCGGATCTTCGACTGCGACTTCAATCAGATGCTGGACCTTCCGGCCGAGGGCGCGCCTGACATCTGGTTCATCCAGACCTTTGAGGATCTGGCCAAGGCCCGCGTCACGACCGGGCGTCATTGCTTCGGCTGCACCGCAGGGTGCGGGTCGAGCTGCGGAGGGAGCCTCCTATGATCGCCCTGCTTGGACTGGTGCTGGTGGGTGGCGCGGGACTGGCCGTCGCCAATGGCGCGAACGACAATGGGAAGCCCGTGGCCACGCTCATTGGCAGTGGTGCGCTCTCCCAGAAGAAGGGACTCGGCCTGGCCTTCTGGACGACGCTGGCGGGATCGCTGGCGGCGGCCCTGTGGAGCACCAGCCTCCTGCGGGCTTTCAGCGGCCAGGGGCTGGTCAGTGCCCAGGTGCTGGCCCATCCAGCCTTCCTGCCATCGGTGGGCCTGGCGGCCCTGGGCACGGTGGCCCTGGCCACACGGCTGCGACTCCCGATCTCCACCACGCACGCACTGGTGGGTGGGCTGGTCGGGTCTGGCCTCGTCCTGGGCCAGGGGACCATCGCCTGGAAGGTGCTGTTCGTGAAGCTCGCGGGCCCCATGCTGCTGAGCCCCGTGGTGGCCATGGGAGCCGCCTGGGGTCTGACCTACCTGGTTCGGGTCCTGGCGGCGGCCAAGGTCGAAGAGTCCTGCGTCTGCGCTCAACCTGCATTCCAGATGGGGCCTGGCGGTGAAGCCACCTTGGCGGGCCCTCTTCTTCATACGGGAACCCTGACCGAATGCCAGGGGGAGGGCAGTACCGTCCTGGTGGCATCGGCCGGGAAGCTGCTCCGGGGCTTGCACTTCGTTTCCGCGGGGGCCGTCAGTTTTTCGCGTGGGCTGAATGACACCCCGAAAATCGCGGCCCTGCTGTTGCCCATCACGCTCATGTCCGGGGCAACCCCTGTGGTGCTGGTGGCCTTGGCCATGGGCCTGGGCGGTTGGTACCTCGCCAAGGGCGTGACGAAGACCATGAGTCAGGACATCGTGGATCTGGAGCGTCGCGAACCGGAAGCTGCCGGCAGCAACCTGACCACGGCCTTCCTGGTTCTGCTGGCCTCGCGCTGGGGGCTGCCCGTCTCCACCACCCACGTGGCCACCGGAGCCATGGTGGGAACCGGCCTCAGCCACGGCGAGTTCCGCCTCGCCACGCTGCGGAACATCTTCCTCGCCTGGACCGCAACCCTGCCCTTGGCCACACTGCTGGCCGTCCTTGCTGTGGCGGCGCTGAAGGCCCTGGCATGACGCGCTCAAAGGCCGCTCTGGCCGTGGCCGCGATCCTTCTCGTGATCGCGGCGGGGTGGCTCTTTCCGCTGGCCGGATGGCTGAGGGCCTTCACGCACTGGGTCCAGGGGGCCGGATGGCCGGGCATCGTTGCCTTCGCCCTGCTTTATGTCCTGGTCACGGCCCTCGGTCTTCCCGCCCTTCCGCTGACCTTGGGTGCAGGCGTGGTGTACGGTCCCTTGGGTGGAACGCTCCTGGTGTCGCCCGCGAGCGTCCTGGGCGCCTCCCTGGCCTTCCTGCTCGGGCGCACCCTGCTGCGAGGCTGGGTGCGAACCCGAACCGAAGGGAATGCCACATTCCAGGCCCTGGATCAGGCCATCGGACGGGAGGGGTGGCGCCTGGTGGCGCTGCTGCGGCTTTCCCCGGTGTTCCCCTTCAGCCTCCTCAACTATGGCCTCGGCGCCACAGGAATTGGGTTCGGCTCCTATGTGCTGGCGTCCTGGCTGGCGATGCTGCCGGGCACGTTTCTCTATGTCAGCGCGGGTGCGGCGGCAGGGGCTGCTACCGGGCTTTCGGCCAAGCCGGGGGTGCCCGCCTGGATGCTCTACCTCGGCCTCGCGGCGACCGTGCTGGTCACTCTGCGCATCACCCTGATCGCCCGCCGGGCCTTGGCGAGGGCGCTTCCTGGCCCGGACGAAAGCCGTTCCCTTCCTGAGGAATCCCATGAGCTTTGAAGGTCTGCTTTCCGAGAGTGTCCATGACCAGGCCTTGCGCGAGCTCGTGGCGCCTTCGGACTGGGTGAACCCCGAACCCCAGGCCAAGTACGATCTCGTCGTGCTCGGCGGGGGACCGGCCGGGCTGGTCGCCGCTGCGGGTGCCGCTGGGCTGGGGGCGCGGGTGGCCTTGGTTGAACGGGGCTTGCTGGGGGGCGATTGCCTCAATGCGGGCTGTGTCCCGAGCAAGGCGCTCCTCGCCGCGGCCTCGCGGGTCCGCACGCTCCGAACGGCGCAGCGCATGGGGATCCAGGGTGACCTCACGGTGGATTTTCCCCGGCTGATGGAGCGCATGCGCGAGAAGCGGGCGTCCCTCGCTCAAAATGATTCAGCGGCTCGGTTCCGGGGTCTTGGGGTGGATGTCTTCCTGGGATCGGGCGCGTTCCACGGGCCCGACACCATCCGGGTCGGGGACCGTGTGCTGCGCTTCCGCAAGGCGCTCATCGCCACAGGCGCCCGGGCCTTCGTGCCGCCGATCCCCGGCATCCGGGACGTCGGGTTCCACACCAACGAAACCATCTTCTCCCTCACCGAATTGCCTCGCCGCCTGCTGGTCATCGGGGGTGGTCCCATCGGCTGTGAACTCGCCCAGGCCTTCCGGCAGTTCGGGTCAGACGTCAGCATCGCGGATCAGAGTGTCCTGGCTCCCCGTGACGAGGCTGCCGCACGGGAAGCGCTCTACGAAGCCTTCGAGCACGACGGCATCGGTATCCACGAACATACGAAGATCCTCGGCGCGAGCCGGATCGACGGCGAGATGGTGCTTTCCATCGAGGACCAGAACGGCGTGGGAGAGCTTCGCGGGGACGTGCTTCTCGTCGCGGCGGGGCGGGCCTTGAATCTGGAAGGCCTCAACCTGGAAGCCGCCGGCGTGGCCTTGGACGGCAAGCGACTTAAGGTGGAGGGCAGCCTCAGGACCACCAATCCGCGAATCTATGTGGCGGGTGATGCCGCGGGGGGCCCCCAGTTCACCCACACCGCCGACGCCCAGGCCCGTCTGTTCCTGAGAAATGCCTTCTTCTTCGGGCGGGGGAAGGCGACGGATCTGGTGGTTCCCTGGTGCACCTACACCCACCCTGAACTGGCCCAGGTGGGGCTTACGGAGGCCATGGCTCAGGAACAGCACGTTGAAACCGAAGTCCTGAAGGTGGCCTTCTCGGACCTGGACCGCGGTGTGCTGGAGGAGGAAGCGGGCTTCGTGCAGGCCCGCGTGAAGAAGGGGACGGACGAGGTTGTGGGCCTGACCGTGGTCGGACCCCACGCAGGGGATCTCCTGGGAGAGGCGGCCCTGCTGCTCGCCACCACCAAACGTTTGTCAACGCTGTCGACGGTCATCCATCCCTATCCCACGCTCGGGGAAGCTTTCAAGCGGCTGGGTGACCAGGCCATGAAGCAGCGCTTGACCCCGCGTGTGCAGGCATTATTTCGCCTCTGGTTCAAGCTATGGCGCTGATTTCCGTCATCATTCCCGCGCTCAACGAAGCGAAGCAGATCGGCTCCTGCCTGGACCAGTTCGCCGATCAACTCGGAGACTGGGAACTCCTCGTGGTGGACGGAGGCAGTCGGGACGATACCGCCGCCCTGGCGGAGGCGCATGGGGCGAAGGTGATTCAGATCCATGGCGGGCGGGGCCCCCAGATGAACGCCGGCGCGGCGGCGGCTGAAGGGTGGATTCTCCTATTCCTCCATGCTGATGCCCGGCTCCCACCGCATGCGAGTCGCCTCATCCACCGGATCCTGGCCTGGCCCGGAACGGCGGCGGGAGCCTTCCGAATCCGCCACCAGCCCGATCGCTGGGCCGGGACCTGGAAGGCCAGCCTCCTGAAGTTGGCAGATCTTCGTTCTCGGTACACCCACCGGCCCTACGGGGACCAAGGCCTCTTCCTGGCGAAGGCCACGTTCGAGGCCGTGGGCGGATTCCCGCCACGCCCTCTGATGGAGGACCTGGCCATGGCTCGCCGCCTGGTCAAGGTGGGGCGGATCCACACGGTCCGCGAGGCGGTCCGTACGTCGGGCCGCCGATTCGAATCCGCCCCGATCAGGGCATTCATCTGCATGAACACCTTCCCCGCCCTAGATCGCCTGGGGGTGTCCCCGGAGCGGCTGAAGCGCTGGTACGGCCAACCCCGCTGACCCAAGGAGCCTCCATGACCCATCCCATCGGCATCCTCGGCGGCAGCGGCCTCTACGCCATGGACGGGCTCCAGGTCACGGAGCGCCTGGAGCTGTCGACGCCCTTCGGCCCTCCTAGCGGACCCCTGGTGCTGGGAGCCATGGAGGGCGTCCCCGTGGCCTTCCTGGCCCGCCATGGCGAAGGGCACCGGCTCCTGCCCCATGAGGTGCCCTACCGGGCGAACCTCTGGGCGCTGAAGAAGGCCGGGGTCCGGGCGGTGATCTCCTTCAGCGCGGTGGGCAGTCTGCAGGCGGCCCACCCGCCGGGCAGCCTGCGGCTTCCTGACCAGTTCGTGGATCGGACCACCCGGCGCGAGGCCACCTTCTTCGGCGGCGGGATCGTGGCCCACGTGGGATTCGCCGATCCCACCAGCGCCTGGCTGAGGGGCCACCTCCTGGCGGCGGGCCGGGAGCTGGGTCTGCCTATCGAGGAGGGCGGCACCTACCTCACCATGGAAGGGCCCCAGTTCTCCACCCGCGCCGAAAGCCGGATGCACCAGGCCCTCGGCCTGGACTTCGTGGGGATGACACAGGGGACCGAAGCCAAGCTGGCCCGGGAGGCGGAGCTGGTCTACGCCACGGTGGCTTTGGTGACGGACCATGACGCCTGGCGGGACCGGGAACCGGGCGCCGATGCGCAGGACATCCTGATCACGCTGGCGACCCACATCGAATCCTCCCATCGCCTGCTCCGGCGGGTTCTCGGCCGGGTCGCCGCGGGACCCCCGCCGGAGGAACCCGCCCTGGAGGCGCTGAAATCGGCCCTGGTCACGCCCCCGGAGCGGGTCCCGGAGGACGCCAAGATCAAGCTCAGGCTGCTCATCGGAAAATACGGGTACTGACGGGAGGTGCCGTGGACAAGCGCAAGCATGCGCGGGACGGATGGTTCCGGCAGCTCGCCGCGCCGGGCATCCTCCGGAACGCCGCCAAGGTGAGCCTGGGGGGTGGGAACAGTCCTGAACCTGGTCAACCAGGGCCCGCAGGTCCTGGCGGGGCAGGGGATCCATACCGGCCGTGCCCTCCTCAACTTCCTCGTGCCCTTCTGCGTCGCGGCCTACAGCGGGGCTAAGGCCATGGCGAGGAGCAGGTGATGCAAGGCTCGGATCATGGATTCATCGCTCCGGATCGGAAGACGGGGTGGGTTCGAAGGGGTGCCGCAGCATGCCCAGGAGGGAGCGGTCCAGGCCGTCTCCCAAGCCCAGGACCAGCGGGCCTTTGCCGATGGACTGGAACCGGAAGCTGTGGAACAGCCGGTCCCACAGGGAGAGGAAGAATCCGTAGTTGGATCGCTGGTCCCGGTGGTCCGTACTGTGATGGATGGCATGGATCCGCGGCGTCGCGAGCACCCAGGGGAGGATGCGATCCACGGATGCCGGCAGGCGGATGTTGGCGTGCTCGAAGAGGTTCCCGGCTTGGAGCAGCCCCTCGAACACCAGCACGCCGGCTGTCGGCCCGCCCAGCAGCAGCACCATGAAGGCCTTCCAAACCAGCGACACACCCAGTTCCAGGGGGTGGAACCGGAAGGCCGTGCTCAGGTCCAGGGCCGGATCCCCGTGGTGGACCCGGTGGAGCCGCCACAGCCAAGGCCATGCGTGACTTGCCCGATGCTGCGCCCACACGGCCAGATCCAGGGCCGGCACCATGAGGACCGTGGCCCAGGGCGAGGGCAGACCGGCCAGGAGGCCGAACCCTTGCGATCTGCCCCAGACGGAGATCGCGACGAGGGTCGCCCCTGGGATGACGTGCGTCAACAGGATGCCGATCCCGCCCACCGTGATGTTCCGGGCCCAGCGACGCAGGATGCCCGCGGGCCGCAGGTTTGCAGGGGCCAGGGTTTCCCCGAGCGCGAGGAGCGGGAGAATCGCCAGCGAAGCCAGGCCCTCCAGCGTGCCGGTCGAAACGTTCATGGGATGGAGCGCCTCCACGGAATCGGGTGGCGCGGATCGTGCGGGCATTCCATCTGCTTTCTGGAACGCTAGAGTCATTCCAGCACCCAACCCAGGAAGCATGCGTACCGCCAGGGAGCCTCGATGTCCCAATCCGCAGCCGATCGCCATCCCTTCCCGCTGCTGGTCGATCCGGCCACCACCACTGGTGACCTTCGCGAAGCGCTGGAGGCCGTCCAGGGCGCCCGGGGGCAGGTGGCCGACATCTGGTGGTCCATGGCCTACCACGCGCCGCTGATCCGCGCCCACCTGGCGATCTACCAGGCCCTCATCTTCGACCGCTGGGGACTGACCCGCCGCCAGTGCGAGCTGCTGGCGACCGTGACCAGCTCCGTGAACGGCTGCCGCTACTGCAGCATGCACCACGGAGCCCCGCTGCTCCAGGAGGGGCAGGATCCTGCCGAGGTGGCGGCCCTCAAGGTGGATCCCGACGGCGCCTCCCTGCAGAATCTCGGAGATGATGCCTTGCGGCGGCTGGCGGTGAAGCTGACGCGGACGCCCGCCGAGGACCACCGGCCCGAGATGGGCCGCCTCGCTGAGCTCGGGTTCACCGAAGCCCAGCGCCTTCAGGCGGTCTCCGTTGTGGCCTATTTCGCCATGATGAACCGCATCGCCGACGGCCTCGACCTGCCCCTGGAGCCCGACTACCTCGGATCGACCCGCTAGCCTGAGGGCGATTACCCCAGAATGGCTACCAGATGGGCACCCAGAGCTTGCACATCATCGATGGATTCATTATGGGCAGGGCCACCTCGGCTCCTCCGGTCGAGTAGGCCCTCCGACGTCGACTACCCTTTACCATTCCCGGCAACCAGATTTCTCCTTTTATGGGTGATACCCGTGGGCGACCTAGCGGAGGGCGCCCCCTGAGGGCGGTTGGCGGCTGAACGCACTACGCATAGTGCAAGTTCGGCTATTCTGTTGAGTGCAAGGGGAGTAGTTCCCGCCCATTGAGGCGGCGGTCCGATCGACACACCGGCCATAGGGCCCGGTCGGCCACCTCGGTCCCCCGAGGCGAACGAGACCTTCGACCAGGAATCCTGGCCGAGGTCTCGCGTCTCATCGCACCCCTCGGTTCCCTCATGGAGATCGAGATGGGTCAGCGGTGGTGGTGGAAGATCGGATTGGCAGTCCTGCTGGCGTTGCCAGCCATGGTCGTGAGGTCGGGGGGCATTCACCTTCAGCCGTTGTTGGCGATGGGGACTTACGGTGGGGCCGTGGTGGCCTCGGCCTTCATTCTGAGTTGGGCTGCGGAAGCCGCTCAGGAGGACATTAGCGCAAGTTTGGCGACGGCCATCCTCGCCCTGATCGCCATCCTTCCTGAATATGCCATCGATCTCTATTTTGCTTTCACCGCAGGCCATAACCCCGACCACGCCCGCTACGCCGCAGCCAACATGACGGGCAGCAATCGGTTGTTGCTCGGCCTGGGGTGGCCTTTGATCCTGGGCCTGCTCATGTTCTGGGGGTGGAGAAAGGGGCGCAAGGTCACTGGGGTAAATTTGAAGCCCAGCCGCCGGGTTGAGCTTGGCTACCTGGGTCTGGCCAGTCTCTATGCCCTCAGCATCCCCTTGCGTGGCGGAATCCACTGGGTAGACGGTGTGATCCTCATCGGGATCTATGCGGCCTATGGCTGGCGCCTGTCAAAGGAGGAGCGGTCTGAACCGGATCTGGAAGGCGTCGCCGAACATCTCGGCGAACTCCCTCAGCGGCAACGCCGAGTAGCCCTCACCATCTTGTTCCTGTGGTCCGCCTTCGTCGTCGTGATGGTCTCGAAACCTTTCGCTGATGCCCTGGTGGATGGAGGGCGCGTGTTGGGCATGGACGAGTTCTTGCTTGTCCAGTGGGTAGCGCCTCTGTCCACCGAGGCCCCTGAATTTTTGGTGGCCGCCTTGCTTGCTCTGCGGGGGGATGAGGACACGGCCCTGGGAACCTTGCTTTCCAGCAAAGTGAACCAATGGACCCTGCTTGTAGGAAGCCTGCCCCTGGCCTACCTGGCCGGTGGTGGTCATGGCAGCCTGCCGCTGGATGCCCGCCAGGTGGAGGAATTCTGGCTGACTTCAGCCCAGGCGATCATGGGCTTCGCCATGCTCTCCAAACTGAGCCTCAAACGGTGGGAAGCCTTGGCCTTGCTGGGCCTCTTTGCCATTCAGTTCCCTCTAACCCATCCAGCTACTCGGATGATCCTCGCCTACCTCTATTTTGCTTTGGCCGCTGGACTGCTGGTGGTCCACCGGAGTGAGCTTCCTGGGCAGGTTCGCGCCCTTTGGTCGAGAGAATGACCGTCGAACCCACTGATTCTGACGAGCTCACTCCTGCCGTCCATCAGGCCGGTTCCGGGAGGGATGTCGATTTGGAAACACGCGCCGTGGCGACTTCGGCGTGATCGCTGGGGCTGGTCAGTTTGAGGATCACGGCATGGTGGACGATGTGGTCGATGGCCGGTCGTGGTCATGGGGTCCTTGGATATGAGAGCTTGGCTGCCTTCAATCGAGCATTCAAGCGGTACATGGGCGCTCCACCCGCGGCCTGGAGGGCGCGGCAAGGGTCATGATCCAGCTGGGGGTTCCAGTTCCCATCTCGCCAGGTCACCTCATCCCATACAGAGAATCTGAATCCACGCCAAGTCGATGACTCTGGATTCCGCGCACAGGTTCGGGCGGGGCAGAGACCTACATCCGCTTCCGGTGGATCTCCTTCCCTTCGAACCCCAGGTCCTTCTTCCACGCGGCGAGGGTTGCATCCACGGAGGCGCCAGGCTGGAAGACGATGCGGGTTTCGCGCTGGTCGAAGTCCATCTGGACGGATGCCACGCCTGGTGTGGCCGCCAGGGTCCGGGGCAGGTCGCCCGCACAGGGGGCGCAGTCGAACTGGGGCGTGGCGAGGATCAGGAGCGTGCTACCGATGGGTGCAGCCGCCACAGGGTCGGGGCCCTTCCCCTCGTGCAGGAGCCTGGGGGCGGCCCAAGCCGAGACGAATGAGGCCGTGAGCAGTGCTACGGCCAGGGTCGGGAACCGGGGTGCTGCCGTGCAGCAGTCCGCCGCCGTCTTCGTCGAGGCGAGCCGCTTGCGGGCCCACCAGCCCAGCACGCCCAGCAGCAGGATCAGGAGGGCGCCCAGGGCCCAGGGGCGGATCCAGGAAATCTGTGCGCCCAGGGTTCCCGTAGCCACGCCCGCGCCCGCCAGAGCCAACGGCACCCAGCAGCAGGCCGAGGCGAGCACCCCCAGGCCAATGGAGGCCCAGATTGTCCGCCGGCCCGTCTCCCCGGCGCCGGAAGGGGGGAGGGCGCACCCCCCCTGGGGAGCCCCTGGTGCCTCCCCAGGGGAGGGCGTGCAGCAATCGTGATTCTGGTCGTTCATGGGAAGGTTCCTTTTCAGCAGCAGGAGGGCTTGGAGGGAGCGCAGCAGTCGTGTTCCGGCGCGGGTGTCACCGGCGCCGAGGTCAGGGCCTTCACTTCCTTGATGACATCCCCGAGACAGCAGCCTCCGGCGGGGTTGGTCACCTCGCAGCGGCATCCTCCGGCCTTCAGCTCGGCCTTGATGGTATCGACAACCGTGGTCTTTCCCGTCCGGGTCCACTCCTCCTGGATGCTTTCCGCGCTGTGGTTGAAGCAGTAGCAGAGGGGACGCGGCGCGCTCCGTTCCTTCAGTCCCACGCGCACCGTGAGGTCGTCGCGAGTGAAGACCTGGGATCCGTCCGCGCTGTAGTAGACGAGGGCGCAGTCCTGGCTGGCACAGAAGCGGTACACCTCGTCTCGCACTTGGGGACGCAGGTGAGGATGGAGCAGGGACCGGAGCGTGACCGGCTTCACGGGTTTCCCTTCGATACCGCAGGCCGGGCAGGCAGTGGCCGCCTTGGGTTTGGCCAGAGGTGTGCAGCAGGCGTGGGCCTCGGCTTCCTGGGCTTTCCGCAGGGCCTCCAGGATCCATGCCGCGTCCGGCAGGCCCTGGCGGCGCCCCTGGACCAGGTAGGTCCTGCATCCCATGGCGGGCTCAACGCCGTCGGGAAGGGGCGCCACGTCTTGGTCGTTCACGCGCAGGGTGGGAGAGCCCGGGAAGCCCAAAGTCTGAGCCTGCTCCTGGGACTCCACTTGGATTTCCTGAATCTCCCCGGCGATTCCCAGGGATGCCATGCTCGCCCGCAGCAGGTCCCGAGCTGGCCCCCAGTTGGGGCAGCCCTCGAAGACCAGCAGTTCAACCTTCATGTTCCACCTCTTGGATGACGTTCACGGAGCGCGCGTTATTAAGATCTGGAATCGCGCAGCAATGAGGAGCACTGAGCTTCAGGAAGGCCGGACACATGGGCCCCGGCTCCCCGTCGCAGGCCTGGCGAAGGCTCCGGAGCACATGCTTCATCGCTGTGAGTTCCACGAGGCGCTCTGTCAGGACATGGATCTTCCGGTCCAGCAGGTCCTTCATGGATGAACAGGTCTGATCGTCCTGGAGGTCCATGTGGATGAGGGTCCGGATGTCCTCCAGCGTGAACCCGCTCCGCTGGGCCTGCTTGATGAAGCACAGGGTCTCCACCGATCCGGCATCGTACAGCCGGTAGCCTTTGGCCGTCCGGCCGACAGGCTTCAGCAGGCCCATCCGCTCGTAGAGCCGGGCCGCCTGGTCGCTCACGCCGCAAGCGCGGGTGATGTCGCCCATCTTCAGATGCTCTTGGCCCACGATTGCCTCCCGCTTGAAGGTTGCCGTCTGTACTTGGGTACAGAGTCAAGGGCCGATATGACATTTATTTTTCGCTTCGAGCCTCCACTTAAGTCGATGCCGACCCTTCAAAAGCAACTTTCGGTCGCTGGGCGCGACCCGACTACCTGGGCAGTCTTTCGCAATGCTGCCCCTCTCGTTCGGTCATCCCAATTCGGCGTTGTTCAGTCAAATTCAGGCATGACTTTTGACTTATATTTGACTTGGCAAGCAAAAGGCCCGGTTTCCCGGGCCTAAGTGCTTTATTTGCTGGTAGGGCTAACGGGATTTGAACCCGTGTTACCGCCGTGAAAGAAACACATATCAACGCCAGTAGACACGTGTAGAAATCAGTAGATACATTATTTTCTAAATTTATAAACCAAATGTCTTAGTGTATCCAGGGGTGAATTTCCCTGGAATCGGAGTAAAAAAGGAGTAAATTGATGAATCATGGCTCGTCTCGTTCTGGATCCCAAACTCCGCTCTCGCACTTCAAGAAGGGAGCTTCCCGTCAGACATGTCCCTTACTGGGTACATGTCAGTCGTGGCCGAATGTTTGGCTACAGGAAGGGGAAGAGAGGAGGGATCTGGCTCGCGAAGTGGTCCCAGTCTGGCGACGATGCCAGCAGGCGGCAGACTACCCTCGGCGTTGCCGATGATGTCCTGGATGCCAATGGTGTCTCGATCCTGAACTTTGACCAAGCCCAGGAAAAGGCGAGGGAATGGTTCGACCAGGTCCACGAGCACGTGACTGGACAAGCCATCAAACCCGCCTGCAGGACAATAGCTCAGATCGTGGCGGCCTACCTCGAGGACTGTGAAAGGAGGATGGTAAAGAGCATTCCCCAAATCAGGTGTTCATTCGATGCCCATGTCCTGCCGGAGCTGGGACACCTCGATGCATCTGTGCTGACCAGGAGCAGGATCGAAGACTGGATGAAAAATCTGGCAGAACGCCCGGCTCGAGTTCGTATTGCAAAGGGGCAGACTGAGCAGCCGGAAAAACCTCTACCAACTGGGAGAGACGAGGTCAGAGCTCGAAGGGCCAGCGTCAATCGTGTCTGGACGAATCTGAGATCAGCCTTGAACCATGCTGTGGATCGAGAACTGCTCAAGGACAATCACGGTTGGCGGAAGGTAAAGCCATTCACGGGTGTGGACGTTGCAAGGGTTCGTTTCCTGAATCCCCTTGAGCAGGCTCGCCTCGTCAACAGTTCCAGCCCTGAATTTAGGACCCTGGTCAGAGGCGCCTTGTTCACCGGTGCCCGATACGGGGAATTGACTCGGTTGCAGGCCCGAGACTTCAATCCGGTCTCTGGAACCGTTTTCATCGAGGTTGGGAAAGGCGAAGACGGGGGGAAGCCCCGTCATGTGGTGCTTACACAGGAGGGGCAAAATTTCTTCAAGGAAGCTGTATTGGGATTGGCTCCTACTGAGTTTGTCTTCACCCGATCTGCACACAAAAACCGTAACCGGAATAGTGAGACCGTCATCAGGGGATGGGGCAAATCCGAGCAGTCCAGGTTCATGAAGGAAGCTTGCGAAAGTGCAAGTCTAGAACGCTTGACGTTCCACGAGCTGCGACATACCTACGCTTCAGCCTTGGTCAATGCAGGTGTGCCCCTGGCCTTCATCGCTGAACAACTTGGGCATGCGGATACGAAAATGGTTGAGAAACACTACGGACACCTCTGTCCGTCCGCAAAGGCAGAGGCTATCCGAAAGTTGGCACCAATCCTTGGGATCCACGTGCCCAGAAACCTTGAATTACTCCGTGTCGGGGGTGGCTCCTCCTCATCGTGAATATCTGGTAGGTAAATTGAAATTTAGGGCTGAAAAAGGTAGGACATGTGATGAAGCGGCCGTCTCCTTGCACGACCTAGCTTGCGGAGATCCGCAACGACGGTACATGGAGAAATTCATAGGGTCGACCAGCTCTTCCGGCGAGAGATCTTCTGGTCCTCGGGCAGGGGTGGCAAGCCGAAGTAGGCACGGTGGGCGTCTGGCACTAGGTACGCGTCTAAATGGTGCACCAGTTCCTCCCAGCTCCCGAGTCGCGGGATCGGCTCCCCACGTTTGAGCAGATCAAGGGCCCAGTAGCCGATCTGCCTGGCCTGGCAATTCCTGAGATCAGTGCTCCGCTTTTTCTCCGCGGAACGAGCCCGCGCCTCCAATGATGCTGCCTGAGCGCGCAATTGATCGGCTCGCTCGCTGAGCGTTTGCCGATTGGGTCTGTGCTTCGGGTCCATGGGGCCTCCTGGCCACCATGGTCCCACCGCTCAGACCCCCAACTTTGCGCATCAGTCGATGCGCAAAGTTGGCGCGCCGACCCCGTCGGCGGAAGCTACCCCCGACCCCCTGGCAAGGGGGAAGGGCGCGGTTATACATTGCTCATCGCTTCGCTCTTCCCAATGTCCGCGCCAGGGGTTCCCTGGACCCATTTTGAGGCCAACCATGGCCATCTATCGCTGCGAGGCTCAGATCATCGGCAGATCGGCAGGTCGATCTGCCGTCGCAGCGGCGGCCTACCGGGCCGCTAAATGCCTCGTGGACCCCCGGACCGGATTGGTCCACGACTTCCGCCGTAAGCGCGGCGTCGCACACAGCGAGATCACCCTGCCAGGGTCGGCCCCAGACTGGATGCAGGTGCGGCAGGAACTCTGGGGCTCCGTAGAGCTCGGCGAGTCCCGTAAGGATGCACAGGTGGCCCGCGAATTCCTACTGGCCCTGCCGATTGAGCTCAGCAAGGTCCAGCAAATTGACTTGGCCCGAATGTTTGCTCGGGAACTGGCCTCTGAGGGCATGGCCGTGGACTGGTCCGTGCACGGGATCCGATCCAGGAATCCTCACGTCCATGTGATGGCATCTCTGCGGGAGGTTGCCCTCGATGGCTGGCCGGCCAAGAAGAACCGCGCATGGAACCAGGCGGACTACCTCCTAGCTATTCGTGAACGCTGGGCAGAACTGTCGAACGAAGCACTCCGGTTGGCGGGACGGCGAGAGCGAGTTAGCCATCTATCTCGGGAGGCCCAGGGGATTGCCGGCCCTGGTCAGCCAAAGCTAGGGCCCCATGCGGTCGCCATGGAGAGGGAAAACATGGGCACTCACCGCGGCGACGCCCTACGAGAGTGGAGGGTCCTCTGGGGCGGCATCCAGGGGCTGGCGGCATCCTGGCGCCAGCGTACCGTCACCCTGTCGAGCGCATATACCCTCACCGCGCCAGCCTATCTGGAAGCAAGGATGTGGATGGATCTCAGACCGAGCCTGGACAAGGCGGAGTCCCCGACTTACACATTAGTGCACACCCACACAAACAGGCAGGAGGTTACACGTGATATCAGCGGAGGGCATGGCCCCGGAGGAATGGGAGCGCCAGCGCCAGCAGGACCTGGATCTCACTCAGATGATCCGTCCCTGGGACATCAGCGAGATCGCTAATGAGGTTCGGGTAATGTGCCCAGACATTCAGCTCTCCTACGGTACATTCGTGGCCAACCATCCTTTCCTTGATGACTACGGGGCGGCCTATCTTGCTGAGTTGAGGCGGATGACGGGCTTGGGCCGATTCGGGGACGCCTGGATCGACTCTCCTGGGTACCTAGTGCCAGCCTCGACGGGGCCATGGTGGGTGGTGGGGCCTCCAGAGCTTGTGACGGAAGCTGTCGGAAGGTCTTCGCTTTCCATCATCTTGGGCGACGGTCTCCTTGCAGCGATTCGTCCCCAGGGAGTGGCTATTCCGGACGGGTCTCCTCAGCGGTGGTGGCGGCTCCTTGGCGCCATGCAGCGAGCCAGGGCAGGGCTGCTCTGGGTGCCGCCCAGCGGGTATGGGGATTGAAGCAAGATGTAGGGAGCCCCCCCGTGGAGTAATCTGGGGGGCTCATCTGAAGGTCGGACATTTTGCGCAACATGTCCCTCTGGGTCCGTAGCTTTGCGCATTGGGGTCACCCAATTGTGATTGATGGCGCAATCTGTTGTGGCTTTGAGCGCCGAGGAATCGCTAAAGAAAGAGGGAGGTGATCGCAATTTGCGATCACCTCCCTCTCCTGGAACCGCTGGCACTGTTGCCGTCAAAACACAACGTCGCCCCTAGATCCTGACTATGGCTGACCGGTGATCCTGAGATTCATATCGTGAGCTGCTGTGCTGACTGGGAATGAGACTACCCCGGCATAGGCCATCCCGGGAACGGTCTGGATGAAGAAGTAGTTAGGATGTAGCGCCATGTAGAGGCCGGCGACTGCAAATTCGGGCCGAGTAAAGCCCATGAGGGACACGTCAGTAGTCTGGAAGAACACCGGCTTCGAAGGAATCACACCGGTTGCGATGGCATTGAGGCAGTCCGGGAGAATTGCTGGAGCTTTGACTGACTGGAAGGGCGATGCGGCACCAGCAGCGTCCATGTAGTGAGCACGGAAGGTGCCGACGCCAGTCATGGTCGCCAGAGGGAAGTACGCATCATGCAGCCAAGTGCTAAGGATGCTTCCGACCGATCCCCAGGTGCTTGGGAAGCTGTTTGGGTCGCCATCCAGGTAGCTGATCCGCCCGATATGGGCGTTGTGGGCCCAAAAGACACTCGTCCCCGAAGTCGGGATCTTCGCGTCCATAAGGAGCTTGATGTTCTCGGCCATTCCTGAATCCCGGGGTCCAGCAATGATGGTATTTGTAGGTCCGTCTTTTGCTTCGTTCACGAATATCCCGCCAAACACACCAAAGGACGCTTCCTCTTCCTGAATGAAGCGGACCAGATTATTTGCCATAACTGCCGCTTCTACTTTCCCGGGCACGCTGGAGGCGATGCCAGAGATAGCCAACCGAATTTGGGCTGCGGCGATAACGAAAGCTGTCCGAGCTTCCGGAGTGCTAGATTTGGGATCCTCGATTGTGGGATTGCCTCTGATGTAGGACGCGCAGATGGCGAGTTGGGCATCTAGGTTCAGGTGATTGGCTTCGCTAAAATTATGGAGAGCCGGAGTCGGATCGGGCGGACCAGGCCAGATAACATCGTCCACTCCATAAATCTCAATTCTGGCGCTAATCGGGGCATTGGCATTGAATGTACGGACCTTCCGAAAGAAGTTCTCGAACTCCAGCGTCCTGTGAACCCCGTAAAGCCCACCCATTCCCTTGATCAGGTCGGCATCAGCGCCAACGCCCTGGACGAAGTCATTGATGGGAGCCACAGATCCGAACTGATCTTCCAGAAAGACCAACACGCGGCCCTTCTGCGCCAGGGCCAGAATGATGTTCCCGTGGAGAGTCTGAATTTCAGCGGTTCCGTGAGTACCTTCGCCTAGGCCGATCAGCCGCTTCCCCTCGACTGCCTTCAGGAACGCTGGAGGGACAATCTCGGGGCCGCTGAATGCTTGGCCGTGTGTCTTGATGTCTGCCCGGATCTGGACCCTCATTCGACGGTTGAGGGCTTTCTCTGCGTTTCCTGCCTGGATGGGAAGACAGAATCCGAGGGCTGACATAAAGGCGGTGATCATGAACAAACTGCGAACCTGAATCGATTCCATCCTCACTCTCCCCGGGTCATATAGGCGTTAAGGCATTCGATTGCCAGGAGTAGAAACGAACCTGTGACGACAAAATAGTCTATTTTGGACTATTCTAGATTCGAATAGAGAGTGGCCCCTGAGCATGAGGGGGTCAATGGAAAAGTCGCTATTCACAGAGGATTACCGGACTCTCCTCCGTCTTCTCCGTGATGTTCGGGAGCAGGCTGGTACCTCGCAAGTTCAAATTGCTTCCAGGCTTGGAACGACTCAAAGCCTGATTTCAAAGTGCGAACGTGGCGAGCGCAGGCTGGACGCAATTGAACTCAGGCGATGGGTTCTGGAGCTTGGGTTGTCCTTCCCGGATTTCCTTCTGCAGTTTGAGGTCCTGCTCAAGAGGAAGGCACCAAAGTCCACTCACTCACATCGGAAAGGGCAGAATTGAATTCGCAAATTGCGATAATCAATTCTCGAGGACCTGGAAGGGCGCGGCAGCAGAGGATGTAAGCTTTATCGTATTCCCGATACCCCCGGCATCCGAGCGCAGCGGGGAGCGACTGGAGGCCGCGGGACCTGTCCAGCGGAGCCGAAGGCGAGCAGGACGGGCAGGCCGTAAGGAGCGGGGTGGGCGCAGACGGAACGCTCGCAGGCTCGGACCCCGGCCGTTGACGGGTGGTCTAAGCCTCCGTTTGGTGCCGGCCTGCAATGGGTGATGGATTTCCTGTGCAAAGCTCGGCCCCTCCCATGGAAAGCGGGGCTCCACCCCCCTTTCCACAGGGCCCTCCGCCCTTCGCACAGGAAACCGCCACGGCGGCCCTTCGGGTCAACACCCCTTGCCCTGCGGGTGGAAAGCCGCCTTGCGCCTTCCCACAAGCCTTGATTCCGTCCCGGAATCATCACCAAGCCCTCGGCCTGGCAATCAGCGTTCGTGTTTAGGTGGGCGATCGACGATGGCGACACCTGAATTCTGGAAATGAAAGCCGATGTTTTTGATGGGAGGCTGGTGACGTATTGGGGCCGTATTGCGCACTTGCTCAAACCCTGTTGAATGATTCCAACAATTGCATGCAGGTTGGCAGGGATCCAGGGCTAGGCCCGTTTGCGCGGGGCCCTCTGAAGAGTTCGTTACCATCCATGAAGATCCTCTTGAGCACCACGGGATCTAAACACATCCAAATAGTTCACCCGGAACGTAATCCCCGCGACTAGCGCGGTGAGCCAAGGCTGTGTCGCCTCACAGAGTCCGACTGGACTCGCCAGCGGCATGGAGCGTTTCTTTTCCACCACCCTCACCCCGCCGGCGCGGGAACAAAAGGAGTCACGCATGTCCATCCAGTTCCACGGCAGTTCTCCCAGGGACCTCCCGGAGATTGGCGCGTTCAGCGTCCTTCAGTTTTGTCACTGGGCGGGTATCTCAAGGGCGCAGTTCTACCTTGAGGTCGCACAGGGTCGCCTCGACCCAAAAAAGGTAGGGCGACGGACCATCGTGCCAGTACCTGAAGCGAGGCGCTGGATGGACGGTCTGCCGACCTCGCAGAAGTAGGGCGAGGGAGACCATGAATCAGCGGTTCGAAGTAGTCCATTCCGATGAGTGTGATTCTCCGCGGCAGGAGAAGCACACTCGTTGGATTGTCCGGCAAGTGGGATGCCATGAGCCTCTCCTTCGAGTGGCTTCCTACATCGTTGCCTGCGCGACTGCGCGCCATCTCAATGCGCAAGATCCGGAGCCTGGAGACATTGAGGCGCTGGTGTTATTCGCCATGGAGCGCAGCCGAGGTGGTCTTTGAGTACCGACCAAGGAAGCCAGAGCCAGCCCCTTACAGCCCAGGAGGGAGCCGCTGAAGAACAGGGCGCCACCATAATCCGCTTGGCCAATCTCGATCCATTGGACTACGAGCGATTGAGAAAGGAAGAGGCAGATCGGTTGGGCGTTCGGGTGGCGGAACTGGATAAGGTTGTCCAAAGGAGCCGGAAACAATCCCAGGATAGTAATTCTTCAATCCTGTGCAGTGATGTTGCTCCTTGGGAGCAGGCGGTCTGCGCACGTGTGCTGTTCGATGACATTTTCCAGACCATCAAATCTTTCATCGTATGTAGCGACGAGACGGCTATTGCCGCGACCCTTTGGGCCGCCTTCACATGGTTCATCGATAATGTTCAGGTCGCCCCTCTGGCGATCATTACTTCTCCAGAGAAACGTTGCGGGAAAACCCAGTTTCTTGATGTGTTGAACCGTCTCTGCCACCGTCCTTTGATCGGCTCTAATATCTCGTCGGCAGCAGTCTATAGGGTCATCGAGCGGGAGTCTCCAACCCTATTGATCGACGAGGCAGACTCCTTCCTGAAAGAGAATGAGGCGCTCCGTGGCGTGATCAATTCTGGTCATACGCGACAATCCTCCTATGTGATTCGTACGGTGGGTGATGATTTCGAGCCCCGCCGCTTTTCAACCTGGAGTGCGAAGGCAATCGCTGGGATCGGCCATTTATCGGGGACTCTGATGGATCGGGGAATTGTCCTTGAACTTCGTCGAAAGCTGAAGACCGAGAAGGTCAAACGGCTCCGCCACGCGGACCCCGAGGACTTCCGGAAGCTGGCCTCAATGTTGGCTAGATTAGCAATTGACTCCGCTCAGGCGGTTCAAAGTGCAAGACCTGAACTGCCGGATCAATTGCACGACCGGGCCCAGGACAATTGGGAGCCCTTGCTCACACTGGCGGACTTGGCTGGTGGAGACTGGCCCAACAAATCGCGTTCGGCCGCTCTGGTCCTTTCTGGAGTTCAGCATGAGCCGCTTTCCATGCGGATTCAGTTGTTGGCAGATATCTATGAATCATTCCAAGAGGGTGGGTGGGACCGCATTTCCTCTCAGGGCCTAATCAAGGCCTTGGCGGTGGACGAGAGCAAGCCTTGGGGCACATATGACGATGGGAGATTGATGACTCCTCGGCAGCTCTCCAACCTCCTGAAGCCTTACGGAGTTCAGTCAAAGGACATCAAGATCGAGGGGGTAAACCTGAAGGGTTTCACCCTTGACCAGTTCCAGGACACCTTCAAACGGTTCGTCGATGCTCTCCCATTGCCTTCCGTGATTGATCAGATCCCCGCTACCCATGAGGAATTCGGAGGTTTTTCAGGTAGCGGTTCGAGCCAGGTAGCGAAGGAAAGCCGCGACCTCGAAAGAGGGCCGGACGGGGAGGTAGCCTGACAAATCCGAAGCCGCTACCAATCCGCTACCTGGAGATCGGCCAACGGCAGGGGTAGTAGCCTAGTAGCTGGTTCCGCAGGTGAACACGTCGGTCCCTGCGATTGGGCCTTACAGGAACATCGAGGGTCTGTAATCTCTCCCGGCACTGGGTCCTCTTAGCTCGGCCTACTGCACCTTCCTTTTCGGGAGGTGCGCACGTACATGCGCGTCCTCAGGAATCTAGGTCCGTCCCGTGCCGATTTTGGAGTAATTCCGGAGTAAGTCCAAAATCGTGGAATTTAAAATGTCGCATAAATACAAGAACACCCTAGATTTCTCTAGGGTGTTTTCTGGTAGGGCTAACGGGATTTGAACCCGTGTTACCGCCGTGAAAGGGCGGTGTCCTGACCCCTAGACGATAGCCCCGTGGGGTGGAACTTGGTGGGCCCAGCGCGACTCGAACGCGCGACCAACGGC
>Ga0255338_1001384_pt1 | contig 46484 bp, 35 predicted proteins | sample MeOH1_35cm_T4_19_FD_203715 | JGI IMG/M metagenome (GOLD analysis project Ga0255338, IMG submission 203715) | Sandy soil microbial communities from University of British Columbia, Vancouver, Canada - MeOH1_35cm_T4_195 | ecosystem: Engineered > Artificial ecosystem > Sand microcosm > Unclassified ...
AACTCCTGTATCATCAGTACCGATATAGGAGCCAAAGTTGGCCAGCTGGTGGCCAGCCGTTTGAAGATGAAAAAGAAATAATTCTTTTTCACAACCATTACTCATTGCTTAAAAAGACTGTATGAAATCAAATTTCATTGTAATTATACTATTGCTTGCACTTTCGTCGCGGGCCAATGCCCAGGGTTGTGTTGCTATCAGAAGTGTAGGTGGTTTAGGTACTATGGACCATGGCAACGGCACCGATTCTTCCCAGAAAAAATGGTTACTCAATATCAATAACCGCTATTTCAACTCCTATAAGCATTTTGTGGGTGATGTAGAACAGAAACAACGGGTAGAAGCCGGTACCCAGGTAATCAACCATGCCTATACCATGGATGTGGCCGTTACCCGTATCCTGAGTAACCGCTGGTCTGTTTCGGCTGACGTGCCTATCATCTCCAACACCCGTTCTTCTTTGTATGAACATGGAGGCAAAGAAAGACATACTACATCCTCTTTCGGTTTGGGAGATATCCGCGTATCCGCTTCTTACTGGTTACTGAACCCGACGAAACACACAAAGGGTAATGTGCAGCTGGGACTGGGTCTGAAATTACCTACCGGCGAATACCGCTATACCGATCGTTTTTATACAGCGGTGGCAGGGGTAACGCAGATTGGTCCGGTAGACCAGTCGATACAGCTGGGTGATGGCGGAACAGGTATCACCACTGAGATCAATGCTTATTACAGTCTTACCCATTCCATCAGTTTATATGGTAACTTCTATTATCTCATAAATCCGAGAGAACAGAATGGTGTTTCTACAGCTCGTGGCGGAACCCCTTCTGCCAACGCCATTGCCAACGGCAGTGATGTAATGAGCGTACCAGACCAGTATATGCTGCGTGGCGGTGCCAACATGGTAGTGAACCGGTATACTTTTTCATTGGGTTTACGTAATGAATGTATTCCGGTACATGATCTGATCGGTGGTAGCCTGGGTTTCAGAAGACCCGGTTATATCATTTCGGTGGAACCCGGTGTTACCTATGCTTTCAGAAAATTCAATGTATACGCTTTTGTGCCGATTGCTGTTACACGTAACCGTACACAGAGCATGGCCGATAAAACTACTACAGCCAATACCGGAAAGTATACCAAGGGCGATGCTGCTTTTGCAGATTATGCAATTAATCTCGGTTTCTCATTAAGGTTTTAAGTAACTATAAAAACATTTTCTACAACAGATGTATAGCATAGCTCTACTCTGTTGTATCATACCATTTAAATCCTCTCACATGCTAAGATCAATAAGGGGCTGTTATCAATATCTCAGCCTGCTCTTCATAGGTATCGTACTGTCCTGTTCACAGGCTGCTGCGCAAACAGATATGGATGCCATCATGATGTCTAAGAATAATTTCTGTACAGGATTGATGTACAGTCACAGTCAATGGACCAACTATTGGGAAGGAACACTGAAAAGAAACAATGAAAACCTGGGAACCGTATCTGCCAATATGTATGCGGTAATGGGCAACTATGGTGTATCAGATAAACTGAACCTGTTATTCGGTCTTCCCTATGTACAAACCAAAGCTTCTGCCGGAACCCTGCATGGGTTAAAAGGCCTGCAGGATCTTTCTTTATGGGCCAAATGGATGCCTGTTGAAACCAAATGGGGAAAAGGCACGATATCGGTATATGGCATTGGTGGTGTGTCTTTCCCAACCAGTAATTATACGCCTGATTTTCTGCCCTTGTCTATTGGTCTGTACAGTACCAACCTGTCGCTACGTGCTATGCTGGATTACCAGATCGGCAACTTTTTTGCCACCGTATCAGGTACTTATGTGGTGAGGAACAATATCACCATCGACCGGAGTTCTTATTACACTACCGAGTTGCACAATACCAATGAAGTATCGATGCCGGATGTGAGTAACTACCAGTTGCGAACAGGCTGGCGCAGCAGCAGGCTGATTGCCGAGGCAATTCTGAACCAATCAAATACATTGGGCGGTTTTGATATTACGCGGAATAATATGCCCTTTCCAAGTAATAAAATGAACGCCACTACGGCTGGGATCAATATCAAATATGAAGTAAAGAAAGTGCAGGGCCTTTCACTGATTGGAGGTGGAAGTATTACACTGGCTGGTCGAAACATGGGCCAGGCCAGCACTATCAATGGGGGAATTTTTTACATTCTTGATTTTTCGAAGAAAGTAAAGAAAACCAAAGAAACCACTTTACCCTCAAAACAAAATTAATATGAAAAAGATAACCTTATTAACGATACTTTTCAGCACCATCATTTTGCTTAGCCTGCAGATCGCCTGCAAAAAAACGGCAACAGGCCGCACAGATGATATTGCAGCCCTGGCACCGGCACAAACAGATATCAATGCCGGAAACTGGAAACCCATTCTGTTAACTGCACCAACTGAGTTTGCAGTAGCGGCACCCGCAGCTACAACCACGCCGGCTTATGTAGCTGAGTTAAACGAGATCAAAGCATTGCAGAAAAATCTCTCTGCAGAACAGGAAAAGAAAATGGCTTACTGGGGTGCCGGCGGTGTATTGCGCTGGAACGAGATTATGCGCGAACTGGTGGCCAAATACAACCTGCCGCCTTACCAGAATGCAGATGGTACCTATCCTGCACCGAGTGCGGCCAATCCATTCGCGTATCCTTTATTTCCTTTTGCCAATCCGCCGTATGCGGCAAGGGCCTATGCTTATATTAGTGCGGCACAATACGATGCACTGGTAGCTGCCTGGTATTACAAGAAACTCTATAACCGCGCTGCACCCTATAAAACAGATGCAGCGGTAACCGCCAAATGGTCGCAGACAGACCTGCCTTCCTATCCATCAGAAGCTGCTGTGCTGGCGGGGGTAACCGCAGAAATGATGAAGCTGTTATTTCCGGGTGAGATCGCCGCTATTCAGCAGAAACTGGAAGAGCATGAACTGGCTGCCATTGCCGCCGGTACCGCTACCCGCAGCGATATAGAAGCGGGCGAGGCTTTGGGCCGATTGGTGGCGCAGAAATTTACGGCCCGGGCCAGAACGGATAAAGCTGGTGCCGCAATTGGAACACCTACTGATTGGGCCGCATTGGAAACTACTACTATTGCCCGTGGCGAAGTGCCCTGGATTAGTCTGGATGCCCCTAAAAGACCTCCCATGTTGCCATTGTTTGGAAAAGTTACTCCCTTCCTGTTTGATGTAAATACCACTGTGGCATTACGCCCCGGACCGCCACCCGCCACCACGGGTGATCAGATGAAAAAAGAAACTGCAGAGATCAAAGACTTGATTGATAATCCTACACGCGAACGTATCCGCATTGTACATGTTTGGGCGGATGGGGTAGGTACTTATACACCACCCGGACATTGGAATGCCGTTGCTGCGGAAGACTTTATCGCCAAAAATCTGAGTGAAGTAAGATGGGCCAGGAATCTGGCGCTGCTGAATATGGCAATGATGGATGCAGCTATTGTTTGCTGGGATACCAAGTATTATTATTATAATGCCAGACCTACTCAACTGAACCCGGCCATCAAAACGCTGACAGGCATCCCTAATTTTCCGGCATATATTTCCGGCCATTCCACGTTTAGCGGGGCCGCAGCAACCATACTTGGTCATCTCTTGCCTGAAAAATTGAACCAGTATAACGAAATGGCGAGAGAAGCTTCTGTATCGAGAATGTATGGGGGTATCCACTATAGGAGCGATTGTGAAGTAGGGTTATTAACCGGACAAAAAGTAGGCGCTTATGCTATTGCCAAAGCCAAAGCAGATGGTGCTGAATAACAATATATATATATCGTTAGAGGATCAATAAATGGCAGTTTATTGAAACGTTCCCCGGTGTTTACCGGGGAACTTATTTTTTAATTCAATCATCATGAAAAAGTGGATATTGTTTATCGGGTTTCAATGGGCCTGTTTTCCTATTGTTTTTGCACAGATAAAAAATGCAAAAGATTCTATTCCGGTTTCAGTGCTGGATAGTGTGGTGGTCAATGCCTATGTTTTTTCCGCACAGAAATCGTATCTGCCGGATGTACAGGGAACCTATCTCTATGCGGGCAAAAAAACAGAAAAACTGAACCTGTTGCATACAGACGCGGATATGACCAATAAAATAGGGCGGCAGGTATTTGCCAAAATACCAGGCGTATTTGTATATGATATGGATGGTGCGGGCAACCAGATCAATATTGCTTTGCGTGGATTGGATCCACACCGCGGATGGGAATTCAATATCAGGAAAGATGGGATCATTACTAATTCAGATATGTACGGATATCCGGCCAGTCATTTTAATATGCCACTGGAAAGTATTGAAAGAATTGAATTGGTAAGAGGAACGGGCTCTCTGCAATACGGGGCGCAGTTTGGCGGAATGCTGAACTATATCAGCAAAACAGGCGACTCCGCCAGAACGATCGGCGCAGAAGCCATTACCACTGTGGGATCCTATGGCCTGTTAAACCAATATGTGGCTGCCGGTGGACGCGCAGGAAAATTTTCTTACTACGGGTACATAAACAGGAAAACAAGAAATGGCTACCGTACAAACGAGCATACCGATGCGGGTGCAGAATCCATAGTACTAACCTATCAGGCTTCGCATCGTTTCAGCCTGCGGGCAGAATGGTCAAGATCGGGATATGTATACCGTATGTCGGGTGCACTAACAGACAAACAATTTCAATCAAACCCCCGCCAGGCAACCAGAACCAGGAATTATTTTAATCCGGATATACATGTGCCCTCCCTTACCGCAGACTGGCAACTGAGCCGGCAAACACAACTGAGATGGAGCTTCTCAGCGGTTTTGGGCAAACGCAACAGTGTTATGTTTGATAAACCCACCAATATACAGGATACCCTTAATCTCTCTACTTTACAGTACAATAACCGACAGGTTGATATAGACCGCTTTAACAGTTATACCACAGAGTTTAGGTTATTACATCAGTACAAAACAGGAAGGCAGACCAGTGTGTTGGTAGCGGGGGTACAATACATGAATAACGACCTGCACAGAGCACAATTAGGGGTTGGTACTACCGGCAACGATTTTGACCTGAGATTGGTTACACCCGGCTGGGGTAGAGATCTGCATTTCAAAACAAAAAATATTGCTTTGTTCGCAGAAAACAAATGGCAGCTTACCAGCGAACTCGCTGTTACCATGGGTACGCGCATAGAAAGCGGACATACTGATCTGAGTGGTGTTATTAATTATTACCCTGATCAAAAGATACCTGTATCTATCCGTCATCAATTTCCATTATATGCAGTTACCACCGTATACAAACCTTCAGAAAACCTGCAGTTCTATGGTGGCTGGTCGCAGGCATACCGCCCCATGATTTTTAAAGACCTGATACCGGCATCTTTGTACGATAAAGTAGATCCCAATATACGCGATGCATCCGGTTATAATGCAGAGATAGGGGTAAGGGGCAACTGGCATTTTCTGAAATGGGATATTACCGCTTTTCTGCTTCGCGATAAAAATCGTTTTGGAACACTTGCACAAACCGATAATACCGGAACACTGTATCTCTACCGCACCAATATTGGGAATTCTACCAGTAAAGGAGCCGAGATCTTTATTCAGGGTAACTGGTTACTCGGTAGAAGAACAAACCTGACGGTCTTTACTTCCACTTCCTGGTTAGATGCCCGTTATACAGAAGCCATGGTAAAACAGGGAAATGCCAATGTTAACATAGCAGGTAACAAAGTGGAAAGTGCACCGGCACTCACCAGCAGAAATGGAGCTACCCTACAGTATCGTAAATTGAACGTAGCGCTGCTGTACAGTTATACATCTGCTACCTATGCCGATGCGCTGAACACAGTAGAACCAGCGGTAACCACAGGTGCCGTAGGGTTGGTACCTGCCTATGCTATCTGGGATCTGACTGCAGGATTCCGTTTTTCCGGATCACTGGGCTTGAAGATGACAATCAATAATCTAACCAACCGTTCTTATTTTACCAAACGTCCTATGTTTTACCCGGGTCCGGGTGTATGGCCATCGGAGGGAAGGAATATTACGGCTACCCTTAGTATCAGGATCTGACAATGCATCAGGGAGTAAATAGATCGAATATCGAATCCCGCCTCGGCGGGAAATATCGAATGTCGAAGGATATGAAATGACAAAGAACCCAGAACAAAGGACATAGAACAATGATCCTCTCAGATACATGAACGGTAGTACCTGCCTTTTTGTTTCCAGTATTTTCGCTGCATGAAAGTAGCGATAGCGCAGATCGTGGTTGAAAAAGGGAACCTGCCGTATAACCTGGCAAAACATCTTTATTGCTGCCAACTGGCTGCGAATGAAAAAGCGGACCTGGTGGTGTTCCCGGAACTTTCTTTAACCGGCTATGAGCCGGAACTGGCCCAGGCACTGGCAGTAGAGCTGACCGATCCTGTATGGGAAACATTAAAACACAGTGCCCGCGAAAACCAGCTGGTGATCAGCGTTGGTATGCCACTTAAAACAGCAAACGGCATCCAGATCGGCGCTGTGCAGGCGTGGCCCGATGGTACGCTGCACCCTTACGCCAAACAGAACCTGTACACGGGAGAAGATACATTTTTTGTGCCCGGTACCAACGATTACCAGTTTACCCTGCAGGGAGAAAAGATCAGCATGGCCATCTGTGCAGATATTTCAGACCCCCAGGTACCCCTGCGGGCGCACAGGCAGGGTGCCACCATTTTTCTTGCACCGGTAATGGTATCTAAAAAAGGACTTACACACGACAGAACTCTGCTGCAGCAATATGCCCAACAATACCAACTGCTAACCGTGATGGCCAACTATGGCGGCCAAACCGGCGGGTATGATTGTGGAGGGTATAGTTCAGTGTGGTCTGAGAAGGGAGAACTGATAGGAGAGCTGGCGCATGACAGGGAAGGCATGTTGCTGCTGGAAAAATCAGGGCAAACCTGGACAACGGAGAAACTGATCTTGTAATAAAAATGGCAGTTCATTATCATAAAATAATTCATAACCATTTCTAATTCTTTATGAAAAAATCAATACTGATCAGCTTTTGTGTATGCTTTGGTTTTACACAAATACAGGCGCAAACGGCAGAAGATACCATGGCCATAAAACGGGTGGCGCTGGCATACATTGAATCGCAGCACAGGCCCGATCCCAAACTGATGGAGGGGGCATTACATCCCCGGCTGGTAAAGCGGTCTGTGTTCCGTAACAAAACCACCGGCAAAGAGTACGTATCAGAATATTTTACCGAGAACATGGTAATTCTTGCCGAAACGTACAACAGCAAGGGTGATAAATTTCCCCAAAACCCGCGTAAAGAAGTGAAACTGCTGGATATCTCCGCCAAAACAGCTTCTGTGAAATTAATAGCAGATGACTGGATAGATTATATGCACATTGTAAAACTGAACGGAGAATGGAAGATCATTAATGTACTTTGGCAGTATAATGATGTGTTGCAACATGAGTAAACAAAAAACGCTTCTCCCTTTGGCGTTTACCCTCTTATGTGCAACCTGCTACCCCATCTTGCTGCAAGTATACAAGCAGGAAATTTTTAATTTTTCCTGTTCGCAAATCTTTTCAGTAAGAACCTAACCTGCGGCCAGCATTTTTCCCGCACCGCAGTATTTTACTTCCTCAATCGTATCGTTGGGCCCCGGTTTGCCCATCTGTATGCCGGCAGCCATTACCAGGCTATGCTGTTCAGTCAGCTCAATAGCCGCAGGGCTTATACTATTGTTCTTGATCACCTGTAATGACAGAAAAAGTTCCTCTCCCGGCAGGGCAACCGTAACCGGTAACCAGCTGGATGAATAGAGCGGGGCTGCTGGCCTGTTACTCCAACCCGGGTATACGTAGTTTCTGCCATCATGCCTCAGATCGCTGATCATGAACAATTTTACGAAGAGCCTGTAATAAGGCAGTTGCCAGGGAAAATGCAGGTGTATGCCGGGCTGCAAACCCGGAAATACCAGCCTGGCAGCACCCTGTTCACGATCAAATACCGGCTGCAGGGGGTAACGCAACACCGTATCTAAGCCAAACCGTTTGTTCAGCGGAAAATTGGCCAGCAGGTAACGGTGCTGCGAATACAATATGCTGCGTTGCCCCGGCGGGTTTTCTGTATCCTGCAACTGGATGGTTTTGTTGAGGGCAGAGAAAGCAGCCTGCAGGTTATAATCTACCATATTAACAAAGGGATGCAGCTCGCTCCGTAACCGCGCAGCTATTTTGCTGCAGCTGCCAAATTCTTCATTGTTAGACCGTACCCTGGCAAAATGCGGATGCGTTTTGATCTGCTTTTTTGTAGCGCCACCTTTGGTACGCAGAATAATCTTATCAGAGCCTTTGGGTTGGTAGGCGGAGAGATTACCCAGGCTCCCGGTAAATCCTCCTTTGCCATGCAGGAATGCCATATTGAGATGGTTTTAACTGTGTGTACAGGCAATGGCCAGTCATACGCAAATCACTGTGGGGAGGACACCTAAAGTTACTCATTAGCTTTCCTATTGTGCAATACTTAACCCATACTTTCCCCAAAAACCGTGAAAACACCCCCCATACCCCCCGCTTTTTAAAGAGGCGGGTTATCTGCGGGTTATCCCCGGGTTACTGGCAGGTTATCAATGAATTAGAAAACCATAGAAACAGGCGGTACATAGGGTATAGATGCATAAGGGTACGAAGCGGTATTGAAGGGTTATGCCAGGTATACTGGCTGGTCCTTAACTGGTAGTTTGCGCTGCAGTTCCAAAGGCAGTAGGAGAAGTGAAATAGGTAGGCATTTTAGTACGGGAAATAGTATACCCCCCTTTCGGTGACCTATACTATATTTTCCTATATTTATTATGTGCTGGTTATAGATGTAAAGCCAACCTAAATAGCAGTATGGGTTCGATATTTTAGTACGTATTGAAAATGAGATTTCACTTTTTGAAGTCCCCTCAAACACTAAGACCATCTCGCTAAGTTTGAAAGAACTGCTAAAGCTTCAGATAGACAATAACGCGCAGCCGCTTAATTTATGCCTCATAGAAAATATGGGATTTCAGAAGAATAAAGAGACAACACTCTTTACAGTAAAGATCGAGTAAAAAGTACAAGTTCATACAGAGTAGGCTAGTCCCTCTTTTCCTCCTCTTTCTCTCTTATAACTCTTAGTGAAACCTCCTGTATTCAAACCAATTACCCAAAGCACAGTTCATTTCAATAAGAGAGGGACAGAAGAAAAAAAGAAAAAGAGTTTATTTGCGTATCTGTTCCTGAATGCAGTCAGATTGAAATCAGCGTCCCAATCGGATCAAACTCCGCCTATTTCTTTACAAAATCTTTATATCCTTCACAGTACCTTTGGAGCGTAAAGAAACCGATCCCTTGGAACTTTCCGCCACAAGAAGATACAGCCAACCCATGCAATACCTGATCAGTATTGGAATGGTAATACTGATTTCGGCAGTCTGTTTCCTGTTTGCCCGTATGATTGGTTACAGGGTGGTGGCACTGATCCTGTTAATGACAGTTTCCATCATAGCCATGTTATTTGATATACTGCCCGTATTAACCGCAGCCCTTTTAAGCGCTTTGGTCTGGAATATTCTTTTCATTCCCCCGCTGTACACCTTTCATATTGCCACGGCAGAAGATCTGTTGATGTTTATTCTCTATTTTGTGATCGCGCTGGTGAATGCTGTACTCACTTTCAATATCCGCGCAGCTGAGAAAAAGGCAAGGGATAAAGAAGGCAGAGAAAAAACCATCCGCTTATATAATACCTTACTCAATTCACTCTCGCATGAATTCCGCACGCCCGTTTCCACCATCATTGGTGCAGTAGATACATTGCAGGAGAACAAAAACAGGTTAACTGAGGAGAATCAGGAGGAATTATTACAGCAAATTGATTCGGCCAGTCTCCGGTTAAACCGCCAGGTAGAGAACCTGCTGAATATGAGTCGCCTCGAAAGCGGCATGTTGCAATTGCACCTGGATTGGTGTGATCTGAATGAGCTGATCTTTTCGGTTATTCAAAAACTGCCCCCTGTAATACCCACACATACCATTGTATTCAAACCCCATGAACAATTGCCTTTGTTCAGGCTGGATGCGGGTATGATGGAGCAGGTGTTACATAATATCATCTATAATGCCACCCAATATACCCCTGCACATACTACGATAGAGATAGAGGCAGATCCGCAGGCAGAAGAACTGGTCATCCAGATCCGTGACAATGGGAAGGGTTTCCCGGAACAAGAGATCCCATTCGTATTTGATAAATTTTATCGGGTACCCCATACCCAAACCGGGGGCAGCGGGCTGGGATTGTCTATTGCCAAAGGTTTTACCGAAGCACATAACGGTACCATTACCCTCGGGAACCAAAAAGAGGGGGGCGCCCTGTTTATTATTAGAATACCGGCAGAAACTTCCTTCATCAATAACCTGAAAAATGAATAAGGCAGACATTCTGATTATTGATGATGAGCCGCAGATCCGGAAACTATTGCAGATAGCGCTGGAAAGTAACGGATACATGGTAAGAGAAGCAGCAACGGGAAAGGAAGGGGTTTTACTGGCCGCCAATCATCCGCCTGAGTTGATTTTACTCGATATCGGATTACCTGATAGCAGCGGACAGGAAATACTGAAACAACTACGGGGCTGGTTCAGCAAATCCATTATCATGCTTACGGTACAAAACAGCGAAGCGGATATTGTAACAGCTTTAGACAATGGGGCATCTGATTACCTCACCAAACCTTTTCGTACCGGAGAACTGCTGGCCCGGATTCGGTCATCCATACGCCGCAATACTACCGGAGAGAGCAATCATTTGCTTAGTTGTGGTAACCTGCTGATAGATCTGCAGGCACGCACCGTTAAACGGAACAATGAAACGATCAAACTAACCACTACTGAGTACAACTTGCTGGCCCTGTTGGCGAGAAATGAGGGCAGGGTATTAACCCACCAGTTTATCCTGAAAGAGATCTGGGGAATCGGCTATCAGACCGAAACACAATACCTGCGGGTTTTTGTGGCCAGTCTCCGCAAAAAAATCGAAGACGATGCCAACCATCCGCTGCATATCATTACCGAAAGCGGCGTAGGATACCGCTTTGTGTAAGCCGGCATCTTTATATTTTCTTTATATCCGGCTTCGCTTATTTATAATTTGCTGATAGTATTCCATCCATTTTTGTGTCATCAAACACATACCATGGAAACGCAGCAACAGGGCATTAATGGAAAAGTAACAATGGCCACACTATTGGTGGCACTCGGTATTATTTATGGCGATATCGGAACCAGTCCGTTATATGTATTAAAAGCCATTATCGGCGAAAGGCCTATCACAGAAACACTGGTATATGGCGGTATCTCCTGTATATTCTGGACCATTACTTTTCTCACCACATTCAAATACATTTATCTGACACTGAAGGCAGATAACCATGGCGAGGGGGGTATTTTTTCGCTGTATGCATCTGTGCGCAGGTATGGAAAATATCTGGTGATCCCTACCATATTGGGCGCTACCACTTTGCTGGCCGATGGTATTATTACGCCACCCATTTCGGTGGCTTCGGCAGTAGAGGGTCTTACCATTATTCCCGGTTGGGAACATTTACCAACGGTTCCCATTGTGATAGTGATTCTTTCCGGTTTGTTTTTCTTTCAGCGTTTCGGAACGCAAAAAGTAGGATCTGCTTTCGGGCCGGCCATGCTGGTATGGTTTTCCATGCTCGCTACTTTGGGCTTTCAGCAGATCCTGCATCATCCTACCATTGTCAGATCACTGAACCCGGTATATGCCTATCGTTTTCTGGTAGAATACCCGCATGGTTTCTGGTTACTCGGGGCTGTTTTCCTTGCTACTACCGGAGCAGAAGCCCTGTATTCCGATCTCGGGCACTGCGGCAGAAAAAATATCCGTATTACCTGGGTGGGCGTAAAAACCTGTTTGATGATCAATTATATGGGACAGGCTGCCTGGCTGATGAGTCAGGGTGAGCAGGCATTTTTACAGGGCCGTAATCCTTTTTTTGAAATGATGCCGCATTGGTTTTTACTCACCGGTATTGTTATCGCTACCGTGGCTACCATCATTGCATCACAGGCCATGATCAGTGGCAGTTATACGCTGGTGAGTGAAGCCATGAACCTGAATTTCTGGCCAAGGGTAACCGTAAAACAACCTACCAACCTCAAGGGGCAGATTTATATTCCTTCCGTTAACACGATTCTCTGGATAGGTTGTATTCTCATGATCCTGTATTTCCGGAGTTCTACCCATATGGAAGCAGCTTATGGATTCAGTATCACCATTGCCATGATGATGACCAGTTTTCTGCTGGCACATTTCCTGTATTATAAGTTGAAATGGAAGGGTTATCTCGTGCTGGCGATCGTACTTGTATTTGGGATCGTTGAAATATCCTTTTTCATTGCCAATGTTGCCAAGATCAAAGAGAGATGGATGTTCCTGTTTTTTGAGTTGTTCATTTTTATGACAATGTATGTATGGTACTATGCGAGGAAGATCAATAACCGGCTTACAAAGTTTATCGATCTGGGAAGGTATATCCATCAGATCAAAGAACTGAGCGGGGATGATGCCATCCCTAAATTTTCCACACACCTCGTATATCTCACCAAAGCCAATACGAGACACCAGGTAGAAGAGAAAATCATCCGCTCTATCCTCGCCAAAAAACCCAAAAGGGCCGATGTGTATTGGTTTGTGCATATTCATCGAACAGAAGAGCCGTATACCCTTACCTATGACGTATCCGAACTGGTGGATGACAAACTGATCAAAGTAACCATCAATGTGGGCTTCCGCGTGCAGCTGCGTACAGAATTGTATTTCAAAATCATTGTGCAGGAATTAGTGGCTAATCAGGAACTCAATCTGCATATCCGTCCAGACGGAAGCACACGTTATAACCCGGAACCGGATTTCAGGTTTGTGGTACTCGAAAAATTCCTGTCTGTTGAAAATGAATTTGCCCTGCGGGAAGGGTTGTTGCTGAATGCCTATTTCTTCCTGAAAAACCTTGGGTTAAGTGATGAGAAAGCTTTTGGGCTTGATAAAAGCGATGTAGAAATTGAACAGGTGCCACTGGTTTACCATGCCATAGAAAAGATCGCACTGAAGCGTAACGGACAATACCAGACCGTAGAATAAGTCATGGAAAAAGATGCTTCCAAACAATTGTATGATACCTATTTTAATTTAACAAACAGGTATGTAACCGTAATTTTGAGAAATGGAAAAGCGTTGGAAGGGAGCTTCCTTGCCTTCTGCAGGGGAGAAGAAAGGGAAGGGGAATCGTATATAACCCGATGGCATCTCGTAAAAGGAACCGATGATAGTTTATTGCGCGTTGATGCGTTTGATTTTCTCCCCGGCACGTATATTAACCAGGCCGATATTGCTGAAATACGGTTTCATCAGGATAACAGCACAATGAAATTTTTATGACAAGCAGCATTATTCCGATGCAGAGAAAGCAGGTACTGATTTTGGTAATACTACTGACAGGATTTATTTCCTTTACTTCTCATGCACAAAAAGATTCTGCCTGGCGTGTTTCACCCGTGGTTCAGCTGAGTGGTTTGGCAGATATATTTTATACCTATGATTTTAACCGCCCCTCCACTAAAAACAGACAACCCTTTTTCTATCACTATAACCGGCATAACCGCCCGGATCTTAATCTGGGCTTCCTGAAATTTTCTGTGCAACACCCAAAATACAGAATTAACCTGGCTGTACAGGCAGGTACTTATGTTACCGATAACTATGCAACAGAACCCGCTTTGCTCAAGCATTTATTTGAGGCCAATGCAGGGATTTCGCTCAATAAAAAGAATTCACTTTGGCTGGATGCAGGTATCCTGTCTTCCCATATCGGATTTGAAACAGCTGTTTCAAGCGACAACTGGACTTTAACCCGCTCACTGCTGGCCGAAAACTCACCCTACTATCTAACCGGCGTTAAACTTACGTATAACCCCAACCCCCAATGGGAACTGGCGGCCCTGGTTTGTAATGGCTGGCAGCATATCCGGAAAGTAGCAGGCAATACGATGCCATCATTCGGAACACAGGTAAAGTTCAGTCCTGATAAAAAAACGGTTCTCAACTGGAGCAGTTTTCTTGGAACCGATGACCCGGACAGCACCAGAAGATTGCGTTTTTTCAATAATCTGTACCTGCAATATCAATGGTCACCCAAAATTGGATTGATTGCGGGTGTTGATATAGGGCTACAACAAAAAGCCAGAAACAGTGCAGATTATTATTCCTGGTTCAGTCCGGTGCTGATGGTCCGTTATACCCCTGCAGACAAATGGGCATCCTGCATTCGTGCTGAATATTACCAGGATAGAAACGGTGTGATCATACCAGCCACTACCGCAGGTGGATTCAGCAGTTCCGGCTTGTCTGTGAACCTTGATTATTCGCCACTGCGTAGGATTACCTGCCGGATAGAAGGAAGATGGCTGACGAGTAAGGATCCTGTGTTTGTAAAAGATGGATTAGCTTCGGCCAATAATCTTTTCATGACAACATCCGTGGTACTGAAATTTTAGTAACAAATTAGCGGTAACTGAGCTTTCAGGCTAATGAGTAGTTGACAACCTGATCTCTCTTTTGCCTCTTTTTCTCTTTAGCTCTTAGTGAAACCTCCCGCTGATCAGCCAAATTGCCGAATGTGTGGGTGGTTTCACTAAGAGAAGGACAAGAGAGAAAGAGTAAAAGAGTTTTTCTAATCCACCACTTCCAACAAACAAAACCCATACGCCGCAATCACCAGATACTCATAATCAGAGCCAACGGTCAATTTCTGTTCGTTCCAATGATCATATAAGCGGGTAACTGCGGGGCCGTGTTCTTTAAATGTGTACCAGGTTACATAAGCCGCTTTGGCCTGAAAATTAAACAGGCAGTACAGTTTTTTCTTACCATCGCTGCGCAGGAAACCGGCTACGTGGATATTGTGCGGGGTTAGCCAGGCCAGGTTTTTGTGATCGGCCACTACGGGCAAACTTTTACGGATCTGCAGCAGGCGGCGGGTGGCACTGAAGATCTTTTGTTCCAGGGTGCCGCTTTCTTTGGCCCGCTCATTTTTGTCCCAGTTAATCACGGGGCGGTGCATCCAGCGGTTATCATAACTTTTGCCTTCCTCGTTCAGGTAACTGTAATCATTGGTATACCCTACTTCATCGCCATAAAACAACATGGGAATACCACCAATGAAAAAACTCTGTGCCTGCATCAGTAAGATCTTTCGCACAGACATTTCCAGCTCCTTCTCATCGTAGGCTTCCATGGCTTTTTCGAGTCCGCACAAAGATGCCAGCGAACCGCTGATCCGTGCATCCTGTGTTTTCGGGTTTACCGAGAACAATGCCCCCATGGCCGGCGAATCGGGATGTACGCCCGAGTAATACTCTTTCAGGTATTTGCGATGGCCGTAGGCATTAAAACCGGCCGCTTCTATCGACGCATCTTCATACCCCAAACCAATATCATCGTGGCAGCGGGTATAGTTGATCCAGGTGCAGCCATAGGGTTTCTGCAAAATATCGTGCTGGGCCGCCAGCATTACCCGCGTATCGCCGGTGGCCAGTGCGTCCCATTGCAGGGCCATTTGTGTGGCGTTATAGGCTACCTCGCATTCCTTACCGTAATAGAGACCGGTGCCAAAATATTTCATGATCTCTTTGGGGGCAACAATGGCTTCGCCCAGCAGGGCCATGCCCGGCGCGGCCACCTGTACACACTGCCTGATCAGCCGTAACAGGTTATGCGCCTGCGGCAGGTTCTGGCAGCTAGTACCCAGTTGTTTCCAGATAAAGGCCGGGGCATCGATCCGTAAAATATCAACACCCAGATTGGCATAGAAAAAAATCGTATCCAGCATGGCGTTGAATACGGCGGGGTTGGTATAGTTCAGGTCCCACTGGTACTGATGAAATACCGTCATCACCCATTTGTTGCATTCTTTTACATAGGTAAAACTGCCGGGCGAACTTTCGGGAAAGATCTCGGGCATGGTGCTATCGAACTGGTCGGGCAGGCTGCGGTTTTCGTACATGTAAAAATATTCCTGGTAAACCGGGTCGCCTGCCCTGGCTTTTTTGGCCCATTCGTGGTGGTGCGATGTGTGGTTCAGCACAATATCAATCATCAGGTGCATCTGTTCCTGCTGCATGCGTAATTGCAGTTTCTGCAGATCATCCAGTGTACCAAAACGTTCATCTACTTTACGGAAATCGGAAACGGCGTAACCGCCATCACTTTCTCCTTCCGGACTCTGGAACACGGGCATCAGGTGCAGAAAATTCACACCCAGTTCTTTCAGGTAAGGAAGTTTACCGGGCAGGTTGGCCAAACCACCACAAAAACGATCAACATACAAACTCATGCCCGCGATCTCGTTACTGAGAAACCAGTGACCTTTTTTTTCTTTGCTGTTATCTTTCTCCTGCAACACAGCGGCTCTTTGCAGGTGTGCATTGATCAGTGTTTGTACCAGCGCATCAAAACCAGCTTCGCCCCTGGGGTGATGGCCATATAATTCGGTATAGAGGCTGCGGATAGCGGCGGTATTGGCCATCAGCCTGGCATAAAACAGTTGGTCTTTGCCACCGGTAGCCAGTTTGTTTTTTACACAGGCTTCGTTTACGCGGTTATGCAGTGAGTATTGGTACACGGTATGCTATTTTCTTATTGAAAGATCTGGTTATTCAAATGTTTGAAAGCTTCCATGGCGCCCATGTATTCGCAGGTGCGGGCCCCGGCTTTGTTGCCATTGGCGATGATGCGGTTCCATTCGGCAAGGGTCAGGGATTGGATAGCGTTCAGTGTTTTATCACATAACTGGTACAAAACCGCTCCTACAAAAGCATCTCCCGCACCGGTCGTATCAACCGGTTTTACGGGAATACTGGGAATGATAGTGGTCTTACCCTGGAACCCAAATAGGGTTCCTTCTTTACCGAGGGTGATGGTGAATACGGCCGTTGTTTTTTCGAGTAACAGGGCCGCAGCATCATTCACGGTAATGGCACCGGTAATGAGTTTGGCTTCTTCATCGCTCAGCTTAAAGAAATGACAGGCTTTTAAAAAGTTCCAGGACTGGTCGATAAAAGTCTGTGTATCGTTCGGAAAAAGCAGGTGCCGGTAATTGGGATCGAAACTGATAAAGATATTTTTCTGCAAGGCTTTCTGCAGCAGGCTCTGGTAAGCCGCCTGCAGTGGCCCCGGCAGAAAACCGGTGGCCGAGCCGAAGTGGATAATGGATACCTCCTCCAGGTCAATCGCATCCACTTCTTCGCGACTGAGCTGTCCATCGGCGCCACGGTTAAACACAAAATCGCGTTCACCATCTTCCATCAGCGATACGAAGGCGAAAGTGGTAAAATGGCTATCATCTGCCAGCATCCAGCGGGTAGATACGCCGAATTCCTGCATTACCTGTATCAGCTGTTTGCCAAAAGGATCGTTGCCTACCTTGGCTGCCAGCTCAACCTTACCACCCAATGCCGCAATGGCGGCGGCCACATTGGTAGGGGCGCCGCCGGGCTTTTTTAAAAAGTTATTTCCCTCAGATAAAGATTTGCCTGTATCCGTACAGATCATATCAATGAGTGCTTCGCCGATGCAGAGAATTTTCATACTGTGTCTCCTTTTAGAATGGAGTATTTGATTAGTAATCTGATAAACCACTTTTGAATATCGAATATCGAACAGGGAATATCGAATGTCGAAGGTTTTGATACTTTCACTTCGGCGTTCCTTGTTCGATATTCGGTGTTCGATATTCGTTTTTCTAATGTCCGCCCGCCTGCACCACCACATCCTCCTCCTTCACCTTACTTGCCTTGATAAGAAAAGTGGCCGCGCAGGCGATCAACAATAATACACCGCCGAAACTGATGGCTTTGCCGGGATCATTGTTTAAAAAATGCTCCAGTATATAACCAAATGTAGTGGTCTGTAAGATCATCGGTATCACGATCATCATATTAATAATACCCATGTACACTCCGTACCTTTCTTTGGGAATATGATGCACCACCATCAGGTAAGGCACGCCCATCATGCTGGCCCAGGCAATGCCGAAGCCAGTCATGGGGGCGAATAATACGTATTTGTTTTCGATATGCGGGAAGAGCAGCAGGCCAATGCCGGCTAATAACAAACAGGTAATATGTACCGCTTTGGCACTGTATTTTTTGGCCAGTATCACCAACCCGAAAGCCGATAAAAATGTAACCACGTTGTACCAGCCGTTTACGAGCCCGGCCCAGCCTACGGCTTCTTCATACAATTTGGGATCCTGCGAAGGCGATGTTTTCCATACGGATTGGGCTATGCTTTTGGATGCATTCTGCCAGTAACAGAACAGGGCATACCATTGGAAGAGATATACAAGTGCCAGCTGCCACATTACTTTGGGCATGTCTTTGATAGCATGGGCTATTTCGATAAAAGGTCCGAACACACTTTTTTTATTGGCTTTGAGAGCGGCCAGTTCTTCTGCGGTAGGAGGAATCTCGGGGGTTTTGCTGATAGACCATAACACGGATGTGATGGAACAGAGGGAACCGAGAAAGAAAGAACCGAATACCCAGTACGGAATTTGACCATGCGTCTGTTTCAGAAAACCCACCTGTTGAAATAAAAAAAGTGAAACATTGGCGAGGGTGATACCGAGGCCGGTAAAAAAACTCTGCGTTAAAAAACCGGTAGGCATTTGTGAACTGGGCAGTTTATCGGCAATAAAAGCACGATAAGGTTCCATAGCGGTATTGTTAGCTGCATCGAGTACCCATAACAAACCGGCGGCCATCCACAGAGAGCTGCTGAAGGGGTAGAGGAAGAGGCAGAGACTACAGAACAATGCACCAATGAAAAAATAGGGTTTGCGTCGTCCGAAGCGTGGGTGCCAGGTTTTATCGCTCAAAGCGCCGATAATGGGTTGGATCAGGAGGCCTGTCATGGGGCCGGCCAGGTTCAGCAGGGGAATTTCATCGGGTTTGGCACCGAGGAAGTCGTAAATAGGGTTAACAGCACTCTGCTGCAGGCCAAAACTGTACTGGATCCCGAAGAATCCGACGTTCATGTTAATGATCTGCATGAAACTGAGGCGTGGTTTAGATAACGACATAACAATCGGTTAGTTAGGTGCAACTAAAAATAGGCAAAACCGGTAGTAAAAACGACGCCTGTTGAGGGTTCCGGCCAAATTAGTTTTGCTGATAACGTTACCGGGAACGATTGCGTAGAAAAAAAATCGTTTTCGCTTTCTGCATTGTCTTTATAGGTGTAGCATTGGATTGGTATCTGTGCTGGCCCGGACCTCCCCCAAAGGCCCTTGATACCGGTGGATTTGCCAAAATAACGATTGTAGAAACTGCTTGTCATGTCTGTAGCTCTCAAACATTGCTCTGTTTTGCCTGTTGCCCCTCTCCGCAACAGTATATCCGTCCTTTCTTCCATTCCCAACTTATTTATTATGGATCGTTTAAAACGTTTGCGTATGCTTATGAAACGGGTAAACCTGTGTATGGCTTTGCTGGCAGGCTTACTACTGCTGCAGCCTGTTGCGCTGCTGGCACAGGAAAAGAAATTTGAGGTAAAAGGGAAAGTTACTGCTACCGATAACCAGCCATTGGAAGGAGTAAGTGTATCGGTAAAAGGCCAGCAGGCCGGCACCGTAACAGACCAGGCCGGTCAGTACCGCATCCTGGTAGCCAATGGTACTGTTACCCTTTCCTTCTCTTATGTGGGTTATGCCCTACGCCAGGAAGCGGTGAAAGGAAGAAACACGGTGAATGTTTCCCTGACCGCCGAAACCAAAGAATCGGAAGAAGTGGTGGTGATCGGTTACCAGACCATCAAACGAAAGAACCTGCTGGCTTCCGTATCAAGTGTGGGTGCCAAAGACCTGAAAGACATCCCCGTTAACTCTGCCGCAGAAGCCCTGAACGGCCGTTTGGCTGGTGTTACCGCTACTACCGCAGAAGGTTCGCCCGATGCGGATATCCGCGTAAGGATCCGGGGCGGTATGTCTATCACAGGAGATAACTCTCCTTTGTACATTGTAGATGGGGTGCAGGTAGAAAATGGTTTATCAGCGCTCTCTCCCCAGAATATTCAAACCATTGATGTGTTGAAAGATGCGGCCGCTACCGCCATTTATGGTGCCCGTGGTGCCAATGGCGTAGTGGTGATTACTACCAAAAGCGGAAGGCCCGGCAGGTTGACCCTTAGTTATAACGGTTTTATCGGGTTCAAGAAACTCGCTAAAAAACTGGATGTATTGTCGCCCTACGATTATGTTATTTATCAATCTGAAAGATCGCGCGGCAGCAGCACAGACAGCACCACATTTACCCGCAACTTCGGTACCACCTGGGATACCTTGCATAATTATAAGAATGTGGCCGCGGTTGACTGGCAGAACGAAGTGGCCGGCCGAACTGGCATTATGCAAACGCACAATGTATCTGCCATGGGTGGCAGCAGAAAACTCACGTATAATTTTGGGTATACCTATAACAATGATAAGGCCATTGTTCTCAACTCCAATTACAAAAGGCATTTGCTGAACCTGAAAACAGATTACCGCATTACAGAAAAGATCAGGCTCGGTGTATCGGCCCGTTATACCCGTACCGATGTGTATGGTGCGGGGATCTCTTCAGAGCAGGGTTCTTCTTACAGCCGTTTGCGGAATGCGGTGAAGTACCGTCCCTTTCTTTCTGCCAACCAGGATCTCGAAGATGCCGATCCGCTGGCCGATCCGAATGTGGGTAATGGCCTGAACCTCGTGAACCCGATCTCTTTGGCCAATGCAGAATACCGCAGAAAATCAACCGATGTATTTAATATCACTACCAGCCTTACTTATAATATCACCCGCAACCTGACTTTCAAGTCTACTTTCGGATATGATTACAGTAACCTGATAGACCGCCAGTTCAGTGATTCTATCACACCTTACTCGGTGATCCAGGGTTCGAGAAAACCGATCGCACAGCTGGATTCACTGACAAGGAAAACGCTGACCAATTCCAACGTGTTAACCTATTCTATCAGCAAATTCAAAGGCAAACATGATTTTGATTTTCTAGTTGGACAGGAAACCTATGACCTGCGTACAGAACTGCATACACAGCTGATCCGGTTATATCCAACCAACACTTCACCTGATGATGCATTTAACAAAACAGGATTGGGTGTTCCTTTTACCGGTTATCCCAAACTGAGTAAAACAAGGTATACCAACCTGTCATTCTTCAGCAGGGTGAATTATACCTACATGAACAAATACTATTTCTCTTTCAACGTGCGTGCCGATGGTGCTTCCAAATTTGCACCGGGCAAACAGTGGGGTTATTTCCCATCCGGTTCGGTGGCATGGAGGGTGAAGAACGAGAAATTCCTTGAGAACGTAAAAGCGATCAGCGACCTGAAGTTCAGGGTGGGTATGGGTACGGTGGGTAATAATCGTATCAACGATTATCTCTTCCTGACCACTTTCCGTAACGATGGTGCTTATTACTATGGATTGAATAACCAGGCCATCACCGCTTATTATTCTTCTGGCCTGGTGAATGAAGGTTTACAGTGGGAGTCGAACGTGAGCCGTAACTACGGTATGGATATCAGTTTCCTGAACGACCGGATCAGCCTGAGTGTGGATTATTATAATAACAATGCCAAAAACCTGTTGCTGAATGTACCGATCGCTTCTACTTATGGTTATTCTACACAGCTGCAGAATATCGGAAAAACATCTAACAAGGGTGTAGAGATACAACTGAATGCCACCGTGATCAAAAAAGCGGATTTCAGCTGGTCGTCTAATTTCAACATGGCTTTTAATACCAACCGGGTAGAAGCTTTGGGACAGAACCAAAAACTCTTTTATCCTGCCGCCAGCTGGGGTGTATCCGGTCAGCCAACCGATTATATCGTACGTATCGGCGACCCGGTAGGTGCCATGTGGGGATTGGTGAATGACGGATTCTACAAAGTGTCTGATTTTGATTATAACGCAGCTACTTCTGTTTACACCCTGAAAGCCGGTGTGGTAAACAATGCAGGTATCATCGGAACCGTACAACCCGGTTCTGTTAAGTTCAAAGACCTGGATGGTGATGGTGTGATCAATTTGGACAAAGACCGTACCATCATCGGTAATCCAACACCTAAGTTTACGGGTGGTTGGAACAACCAGTTTACTTACAAAAACTGGGATATGAGTGTATTCGTGAACTTCTCTTACGGCAATGATATTTACAATGCCAACAAAATTGAGTTCACCAACGGTTATACCGCTAACTCCAATATGCTGGCCCTGATGGCAAACCGCTGGAAAGTGGTAACCGCCACAGGACAAACTGCCCAGTGGGTAAATGGTACCGGTCAGGCAGTGGGTATTGCCCCTGATCAGTTGGCTGCCTTAAATGCCAATGCCACTATCTGGCAGCCCATCAAAAGTGCTGGTGCTTTTTACCCCAGTTCATGGGCCATTGAAAAAGGATCTTTTCTGCGTGTAAATAACCTCACCATTGGTTATACACTGCCTTCTGCCACACTCGCTAAAATGAAGATCAACAAACTAAGGTTCTATTTCACCGCTAATAACCTGGCTGTATTTACGAGTTATACAGGCTATGATCCGGAAGTGAGTGTGCGTAACAGTCCGCTTACCCCCGGCCTGGATTATTCAGCGTATCCCAAAAGCCGCAGTTTTATTTTCGGCGTAAATGCAACCTTTTAATATAACCCAACTAAATGTTCTGATATGAATACGAAACATTTTTATAAACTGACAATCTTTACCGCAACAGGTTTTCTGTTGTTGTTTGCCAGTTGTAAGAAATTTCTCGACCAGCAACCCATCACCGATGTAAGTGCCGAAGTGGTATTCAGCGATGTACCCAGTGCTTATAAAGCATTGGCCGGTGTGTACAGTCGCCTGGTAGGCGATGCGGGTTTCGGCATCCGTTTGAGTTTGTATTATACCGTTGATACCGATGAGATGCAGGGACCTACCGGTAATGCAGATAACGACCGCCGGGATATTGCCCGTTATAACGCCACACCGGGTAATGCGCAGATCACCAACCCGTTTAACCAGTTATTTACCGGTATCGAGTATGCCAATATCTGTATTGCCAATATTCCTAAGATGGCCATGTATAACAACGGAACCGATCAGCAGAAAAAACAGCTGCAGCGTATGTACGGCGAAGCGTTAACCTTACGTGCCCAGTTCTATTTTGAAGCTATCAAACATTGGGGCGATCTGCCGGCGCATTTCAGTCCGGCTTCTTCCCTCGCTTCCGGCAATCCTTTCCCTGCCAGAACAGACCGCGATACTTTGTATAACCGACTGCTGGCAGATCTGAAAACAGCTGCTGACCTGGTACCCTGGAAAAATGAAATAACCGCTATCGGCGACCAGGTAGATGAGCGGATCACCAAAGGAGCGGTAAAAGGTTTGCGTGCCCGTATCGCTTTGTTCAGAGGTGGCTTTGCATTGCGCAGTGATGGAACCATGAAACGTGCAACTGATTACCAGGCCTTCTACCAGGTCGCTAAAGATGAGTGTAATGATATCATCAATTCCGCGCAACATGCCTTAAACCCCAGTTTCAAAAATCTCTGGAAAAACCAGGTAAATGCACATGCTGTTGCCGATCCGCAGGGAGAATTGATGTTCCAGGCAAGTGCCATTGGTGGTGTTGCAGCAGAAGATACCAAACTGGGCTATTATAACGGGCCTACCGTGAATAATCTCGGTAATAAAAGTATTAACGTGTTACCTACTTATTTCTATACATTCGATTCAACCGACCAGCGTAGGGATGTAACCTGTGCCATATACAATGTAGCTGCAGATGGTACCACTAAGATCGGTCAGGCTATTACGGCTATCTGTGATGGTAAGTATCGGAGAGACTGGATCACCAATCCCTCTTTTTCGCCTACCAATGCCATCCAGTATTTTGGATTAAAATGGCAGATACTCCGTTACTCCGATGTACTGCTCATGTTTGCAGAAGCAGAAAATGAACTGAACGGACCTACTGCTGCCGCTTACAACGCTGTTAACCAGGTAAGAAGAAGAGGCTACGGAAAAGCGATCGGCACCGTAGATGCCACGGTTGACCTATCTGCCGGTTTAAGCAAGACCGCTTTTTTTGATGCTATCGTAAAAGAGCGTTCATTGGAACTGGGTGGGGAAGGCGTCCGCAAGTTTGACCTGATCCGCTGGAACCTGCTGGCTAGCAAAATTGCAGCCACCAAAACAGCGCTGCTGGCCATGTCTACCCTGGCGGCACCTTACAATACTTTACCGGTATCGATGTATTACAGAACAGGTACTACTTCTGATGATAATACCTATACCGGTGGTTTGTGGGCCAGTTCCTTTTACAAAGCGGCACCCGGTTCGGCCCCTGCCGGAACTACACGGGTGGTGTGGTTAAGTGCAGCTATTAATACAACCGCAGTTTCACGTTATGCTGCCGGGTTTGTAACAGGTAAATCTGAGTTGCTTCCACTGCCACAGCCGGCAAGAGATGCCAACCTGAACCTGTCGCAAAACCCTGGCTACTAAACGCAGATGAATGATATAGCAAGACCGCCCGTACGGCGGTCTTGTTGTTTTTACGCATACCGCCAAAAAACCATAATAGCTGCCTTCGATAACGTTTGCGTACTTATTGTACTTACTGCCCCAAAGAAAGTTTATATTAGTTGTTAAATCAACCCATATGAAATACCTGTATCTGTTAGGAATACTGTCTTTGTTTTCTTTTGCTGCGATGTCGCAGTCGAAAGACGAAAAAGCAGTAATAGCTGCCGTAGAAAAACTCCGCCAGGCCATGATCAATGGCGACAGAACTTCGCTTGAGAATATTGCGGCGGATAGTCTCAGTTATGGCCATTCAGGTGGTAAGGTAGAAAACAAAACCTCTTTTGTAGAGAATATCGCTTCCGGTAAATCAGATTTTGTAACCATTGAATTATCGGAACAAACGGTTTCCATCGTTCGGAATGATGCCATTGTCCGTCATACACTGTTAGCCAATATCAACGATGGTGGTAAACCCGCCGTAGTAAAACTGAAAATATTACTGGTTTGGGTAAAAGAAAAAGGCGAGTGGAAATTACTGGCCCGCCAGGCAGTGAAATTAACCAGCTAAGGTTTTGTCGGTAGACTCGCGGATAAATAATTGTGGTGGCAGGATGCGTTGTTTAAATTCTTTCACGGGTCTTTTGCTTTCTATCTGTTGAATCAATAATTCGGTAGATAGCTGGCCCATTTCAAAAGCAGGCTGGCGAACAACCGATAATGAGGGTGACAAAAGATCGGTCAGATCCAGGTTGGAAAAACCGATCAGCGCCACATCGTCCGGCACACGGATTTTTCGCTTTTTGAAATAACGCAGACAATTGGTAGTGAGTTTGTCGGCAGACGCCATGATGGCATCCGGTTTCTGTGGTTGTTGCAGCAAGGCCGTTAGGGAATGTTCCACTTCATCATACAGCATACCACCATGCAGGCAATGCTGAACATAGTTTTCGTTGTAAGTAAGTCCGCTGTCTTGCAGGGCCTTCCGGTAACCACCTACTCTCTCCTTGGTAATAGACAGGTATTCGGACCCGGCAAGTGCCGCAATATGCCGGTAACCGCACTGCACCAGGTGCATGGTGGCATCGTAAGCGCCTTTGAAATTATCAACGATCACTTTATGTGTTTCCATTTCATCCACTACCCGGTCAAAAAATACGATGGGGAAACCCCGGTCGTGCAGGTTACGCAGGTGTTCCAGGTCTTTGGTCTCGGATGAAACAGACACCAGTAATCCATCGATGGAGCGGGAAGCGAGGTATTGAACGTTGAGTACTTCCCTTTCGTAGGATTCATGGCTTTGGGCGATGATCACATTGTAACCCATGTCGTAGGCAATGGATTCAATGCCGTTGATGGTCTGGGAGAAAAAGCTATTGGCGATCTCGCAGACAATGATCCCGATGGAGCGGCTTCGTTTCTCTTTCAGGCTTAAAGCAATGGGGTTGGGCCGGTAGTTGATCTTTTCGGAATATTCGAGCACTTTTTTCTTGGTTTCCGGACTGATCTCATAACTATCACGTAATGCCCGCGATACGGTAGAAGTGGAAAGTCCCAATGCTTTGGCAATATCTTTAATGGTAACAGCTTCAAACTTCATAGCGGGCGGTTTAAGGCTTTTTGCAGCCGGATACCTTTCGGAACTTTAAAATTACGCTATTTATGGAAGAGCGCCAGTAAGGCCTTCTGAAAGGCGGGAATGACATATTTTTCCGGTGGGCCTGTACGGATTTGTTCTGTTGGTCAAATCCCCGGTTGGGGGGCTGAGAAGCTTTCCTGCAAAGGATTTAACACTGGTTTATACCGGGAACGTTTGCGTAAATAAATAGGTGTTTTCTGCAGGAAACTGCTGAATTACTGAGTAGACTTGTACCTGCTAACGAGCTAAGATCCAGGGGAATACCATGAAAAATATGCTTACGATCCTGCTAAGAATACAAAGGAAAGAGATTGCTGTTCCCCACAGTGAGGTACATGGTTACAGCCTAGGCACACTTGATTTTATTTTCACGTTTTTATTGGTATATATAAGCAAGCAACCGCAACAGGTTATGCAGCGAAAGCTGTGTAGCCTGCTTGTGTGTTTTCTCCATTATTTTTATCCCGTTAAATCCCGGATCTGTTAATGAAAAAGATAATTGCATTTGCGTTGTTGATGGTGTTGATGGCTTTTGGTATGCCTGAAAAGAAGATCCGGATCTTTTTGATCGGCGATTCTACCATGGCGGATAAATCTTTGGCCGACAATCCGGAGAGAGGCTGGGGACAACTGTTTCCTCAATTTCTGGCAGAAACCGTACAGGTAAGAAATTATGCGGTTAATGGCAGGAGCACCAAAAGTTTTATCAAAGAAGGGCGGTGGGATTCTGTGATGAAAAATGTACAGGCCAATGATTATGTGTTTATCCAGTTCGGTCATAACGATCAGAAAAAAGAAGACAGTAACCGTTACGCAGCACCCCGGGGATTATACCGGGATAACCTTATCCGCTTTGTAAAAGAAACCCGGTTAAAAGGCGCTACGCCGATCCTGGTTACGCCGGTGATGCGGAGAAAGTTTGATGCTGACGGAAAATTTGTTGACCAGCATGGCGAATACCCCGATGTAGTAAGGGCAGTAGCGGAGGAGTTGAACGTGCCGCTGATCGATCTGCATAAAAGCAGCCAGGCCCTGATTGAAAAAGAAGGCATGGAAGACTCAAAGAAGCTGTTCTTATGGATAGATCCGAAACATTTTAAAGCTGCGGTTGACGGGAAAAAAGATGATACGCATTTTTCTGTTTACGGTGCGGCACAAGTGGCCTCCCTGGTTTGTGCAGAAATGAAAGAAAAGAATTTTCCACTGGCCCAATACCTGAAACCTTCCGCTCATCCGGAAAAGCTGGCCTATGAATTACCTAAGATCTACCAACCACATTTCAAAAAAGATACTTTTAATATTCTCCGTTTCGGAGTTGTGAATGATGGTGTTACCCTGAATACGAAAGCCATCCAGGCTACTATCGAAGCCTGTGAAAAAAATGGCGGCGGTACTGTTTTGATACCTGCCGGGTTATGGCTCACCGGGCCGATCGTATTAAAGAGCAACATAGAATTGCACGCGGTAAGGGGTGCGCTGGTATCGTTCACAGATGACAAAACACAGTATCCGCTGGTAGCTTCTTCATTCGAAGGTGTGGAAGCGGCCCGTTGCCAATCGCCCATTTCCGCTACGGATGCAGTAAATATTGCGATCACCGGTGCCGGGATCTTTAACGGATCGGGTAATGTATGGCGGCCCGTAAAAAAAGGAAAGATCACTGATTCGGAATGGAAAAATTTACAGCGTACCGGTTTTTTATCGGCTGATAAATCCAGCTGGTATCCTTCCGCTTCTGCCTTAAAAGGGTCTGTTACCGGGGACGTGGGTAAACTCAGCTCCGGTAAAAAGCTATCCGATTTTGAAGATGTGCGCGATTTTTTACGTCCTAATTTTCTGCGGATCAGTCAGTGCAAGAACGTTTTGCTGGAAGGGGTTACTTTTGAGAACTCTCCTGCCTGGACTATGCACCTGGCCGTTAGCCAGCATATCACCATCAAAAATGTAACGGTAAAAAACCCCTGGTACGGACAGAACACTGATGCGCTCGACCTGGAATCCTGCGCCAATGTATTGATGGATGGTTGTTCGTTTGATACGGGCGATGATGGGATCTGCATCAAATCCGGTCGCGACGAGGAGGGCAGAAAACGCGGCATACCTACTGAAAATGTGATCGCACAGAATACAACCGTATATCATTCGCATGGCGGTTTTGTGATTGGCAGTGAAATGAGTGGCGGTGCCCGGAATATTTTTGTATCCAACTGTACGTTTATCGGATCGGATATTGGACTACGTTTTAAAACTACTCGTGGCAGGGGTGGTGTGGTGGAAAAGATCTATGCCTCCAATATCCAGATGAAAGATATTGCCGGTGAAGCCATACTGTTTGATATGTATTATATGGCCAAAGATCCGGTTCCACTAGCGGGCGAAAAAGCCGAAATGCCTAAAATAGAAACCATGCCCGTAAATGAAGGAACACCTGTTTTCCGTGATTTCTTTTTTCACGATATTGTGTGCAGAGGTGCAGAGAAAGCCATTTTTATCCGCGGCATCCCCGAAATGAATATCCGGAATGTGCAGATCAATAATGCGATATTACAGTCGCGCAAAGGCATTGAATGCACAGAAGCTACGGGTGTGGTATTGAAAAATATCCGGCTGGTAACAGCGGAACCATCGCCGTTGGTTTATATCCAGAATAGTAATGGGGTTTCTTTTGAGAGGCTGAGTTTTGATTTGCCAACGGATTTGTTGTTCAGTGTAAATGGAGATAGGTCGGCCAATATCAAAGTTAGCCAGACAGATTTTTCCAAAGCGAAAGCCAAAACCAGTTTCGGGTTTGGCGCACAACCTTCATCCCTGATCATTAAGTAACCTTTATGAAAAAAATCACCCGTTTCAGCCTTGTTCTTTATTTGCTGCTAACCCAGCTTCCGGGGCTGCAGGCACAGAACTGGTCAGAAAAAATGGCTAAGACCGTTATGACCATCTGGAAGGATTCACTGTATACAGATCCAGCCAAACCAGCTAAATGGACCTATGACCAGGGTGTGATCCTGAAAGGAATAGAAGGACTTTGGTACCAGACGGGCGATGGACAATATTTTGCCTACCTGCAGAAATGCATGGATTTTTTTGTGAACGATAAGGGAGAGATCAGAACCTATAAGCAGGCCGATTATAACCTGGACAATGTGCTTTGTGGCAGGATCCTGCTCACGCTTTACCATGTAACCGGCAAAGAAAAATATTTCAAAGCGGCACAAACCTTGCGTGAGCAGTTGCGTAACCAGCCCCGCACCAAAGAAGGAGGCTTCTGGCACAAGAAAATTTACCCCTACCAGATGTGGCTCGACGGATTGTATATGGCCGAGGCTTTTTACACAGAATATGCAGTTACCTACAATGAACCCGACGCGTTGAATGATATCGTGAACCAGTTCCGCTGGATGGAATTACATGCACGCGATGCCAAAACGGGTTTATTATACCATGGCTGGGATGAAAGCAAAACCCAGCAATGGGCCAATCCGCAAACGGGCTTATCGCCGCATTTCTGGGCCAGGGCCATGGCCTGGTATGGCATGGCATTGGTAGATGTGCTGGAGGATTTCCCCGCAGATCATCCTGGAAGAGATACACTCAGGGCTATTCTGAAACGTTTTGCAGAAGCGATCAAAAAAGTACAGGATCCCGCCACGGGTTTGTGGTACGATATCATTAACCTACCCAGAGAAAAAGGCAACTACCTCGAAGCTTCGGCCAGTTCTATGTTTGTATGTGCCATAGCCAAAGCAGTTCGTTTGGGGCATTTACCAGCTACGTATCTCCCGGTTTCTCAAAAGGGATTTGCTGGTATACTCAAAGAATTTGTAAAAACAGATGCCAACGGACAAACCAACCTGCATGGTACGGTAAGTGTAAGTGGTCTGGGTGGTAATCCTTATCGTGATGGCAGTTATGCCTATTACATGAGCGAACCGGTAGTGGTGAATGATCCCAAAGGGGTGGGCGCTTTTTTACAGGCAGCCAATGAAATGGCTTTACAGAAAACTCTTTCGGAAGGGAAAGGGAAAACTGTATTGCTGGATGATTATTTCAATGCAGAAAAAAAGAAAGACATACTAGGAACGGTAAAACCCTATCACTACAAGTGGTATGAGTTATACAACAACGGCTTCTCGCTGCTGGGCCAGATTTTTGGAAGTAAAGGAGTGGCCAAGCAAACACTGAGCGAAGCACCTACCGCTAAGAACTTGCGTGGTGCAGATATGTATCTGATCGTAGATGCCGATAATATCACCGACAATCCCACACCTAATTATGTGCAACCCAAAGATGCAGAAGAAGTATATAACTGGGTAAAAGCCGGCGGTGTATTGGTATTGCTGCATAATGATAAGGGCAATGCAGAATTTGAGCACTTCAATCTGCTGGCAGAAAAATTCGGGATCCATTTTAATGAAGACAGTCGTAACCGCGTGATCGGAAATGAATACAGTGGTGGTAAGATCGATATTCCTGTGGGTAACCCGATTCTGCCTTCTGTAAAAAAGATCTACCAGAAAGAGATCAGCAGCATATCGCTGAAAGCACCGGCCAAAGCGCTGCTGAACAAGGAAGATGGCACTATCATTTTTGCGGTTGCCAAAATTGGAAAGGGAACCGTTTTTGCTACCGGCGATCCCTGGTTGTACAATGAATATACCGATGGCAGAAAGTTACCCACCGAATATGAAAATTATCCGGCAGCACAGCAACTGGTTTCCTGGCTGATTAAACAGATACCTGGTAAGGGGGTACGTAAAAAGAAATGAGAACCCATTCATTGCATATGATCCGGTTCGTATGGGTGGTAGCCTGTTACATTTTCTGTAGCAGTTGTCTCATGGTGCCCGCTACGGCACAAACACCTGTTAAAGCCATTATCGTGGATCAGGCAGGCAACGGCGATTTTACGAGTATCCAGGATGCTATCAACAGTTTGCCTGATAAAGCCACGGCACCCAGGATCATTTTTATCCGTAATGGTCTATACCAGGAGAAGATCTTTATCGACAAGGATTTCATCACGTTGGTAGGCGAAGATAAAAACAAGACCTTATTGCAGATCTCTCTGGCGCGCGAGATATGGCGCTGCGAGAACCCGGATGATTGGGGCGTGGCTGCCATCAATCTCAAGGGAAGTGATATCACATTAGAAAACCTCACTATTTCCAATACATTCGGACTGGATCATGCCAACGATACCGAAGGCGTACATATCGATTGTCGTGCAGATAGCCTGGCTCCTTTTAAAACGGTCAAACGCGACAGTCACCAGATGGCTTTGCGTAGTTTTGAAACCACCCGTCTGATCGTGCGAAACTGCATCCTGCGTGCCTATGGTGGCGATACGGTAAGTCCGTGGAACACGGATAATGGCATGTTCTATTTCAAAGACTGCCTGATGGAAGGTGGGGTGGATTTTTATTGTCCGCGCGGCTGGGCCTGGGCCGAGAACTGTGCGTTTGTGGCACACAGCAAAACAGCAGCTATCTGGCATGATGGTTCTGTACACAAAGATTCTAAAACTGTTTTGATAAACTGTCGCTTTAGTGGCGATGATGGTTTTAAACTGGGCCGATATCACCGCGATGCACAGTTTTATATACTCAACGCTTCTTTCCCGGAGAATATGGCGGATGCACCGATTTATCTCAATCCATCTAATCCACAGAACCTGATCCGCTGGGGACATAGGGTCTATTTTTATAACGCACACAGAAAGGGTGGCGATTATGCCTGGCATGCAGATAACCTTTCCTCCGCCGAAGGTTCACCCAAACCGGAAGATATCACCATCAACTGGACATTTGCAGGCAAATGGCAACCTGCCATAGTACCGGTGAAAATAGATCAGAAATGGCTGACTGCTTCCTCCCCAAAGAAAACACCTGTAGCAGCCAACCCTTCGATTGATTCAATCGCGGAGAATATGTTGTTGTATCAAAGAGCCGTGGGTGGCTGGCCCAAAGCCATTCATGAAGTGAAAGTGAATTACAACAAACTACTAAGTGAAGCAGAAAAGAAAGCTTTGCGCGATGATGCTGCACACAAAGATGCAACGATCGATAACAGCGCCACCAGCCGGGAGATCCGTTACCTGGTGAAAGCGTACCGGCACACCAACAATCCCGCCTATCTCGCCGCTGCCGAAAAAGGGATCCGGTATTGTTTAAAAGCGCAGTATGCCAATGGCGGCTGGCCGCAGTATTACCCGGATTCTTCCATTTACCGCAGCCAGATCACGTATAATGATGATGCCATGGTGAATGTGCTGAACATACTGCAGGATATTGTAGCAGGTAAAAACGATTTCGGGTTGGTTAACCCATCTTTGATTCCCTTGTGCAGGGAGGCAGTTCGCAAAGGAGTGGATTGCATATGCAAAACACAGATCCTGGTGAATGGACAAGCTACTGCCTGGTGTGCACAATACAACCATGTTACGCTGCAACCGGAAATGGCCAGAAAATTTGAATTGGTATCTATCAGCGGAAGTGAATCGGTGGGCATTACCCGTTTCCTGATGCGTTTGCCTGAGCCTTCTGTGGCGGTACAAAATGCCATACAGGCAGCCATCACCTGGTTTGAAAAAGTGAAGATCGTTGGATACCAGTACGGGGATGTGGCTGCGCCGGAACAGCCGAATGGTCGCGACCGCATCATCCAGCCAGATGCCGGTAGCACTATCTGGGCAAGGTTTTACGAGATAGGCACCAACCGCCCCTTTTTCAGTGGCAGGAACAGTGAGAAAAAATATGACCTGAAAGAGATTGAGAATGAAAGGAGAACCGGGTATGCCTGGTATGGGGTGTGGCCGCAAAAATTAATACAGTCAGAATATCCTGCCTGGTTGCAAAAATGGAAGAAGTTATAAGTGATGAATACATTGTCGAAAAAAATATGGGAGCAGCTTCCCGCAGAAAATATTTCTGTACCACCTGTTAAGGTATTTGACCTACCGGAGCGGGTGTTGCAGTTTGGTACAGGCGTGTTGCTGCGCGGACTGCCGGATCATTTTATTAACCAGGCCAATAAACAGGGGATCTTTAACGGAAGGGTGCTGGTGGTAAAATCAACTGCCACGGGTGGAACGGATGCTTTTGCCAGGCAGGATGGGTTATACACGATCCTGGAAAAAGGAGTGGTGAATGGGAAAGTGCAGGAACACACGTATATCAACGCAGCCATCAGCCGTGTATTATCTGCCGCGGAACAGTGGTCTGAGATTCTTGCTGCAGCTGCCAACCCGGATTTACAACTCATCATTTCCAATACAACAGAAGTAGGCATAGTATGGGAAGAAGCGGATATTACAGCCGCTGTGCCGGTATCTTTTCCCGGAAGGATACTGGCTTTTCTCGAAGAAAGATACCGCGTAAGCAACGGTTCAACTGAAGGGGGTATGGTAATCGTACCTACAGAACTGATCGTTGATAACGGAACCAAACTCCGTAAAATAGTGCTGGCACTGGCTGCAAAGAAAAAATTACCCGCAGCATTTATCGATTGGCTGACCCAGGCAAATGAGTTCTGCAATTCACTGGTAGATTGTATTGTACCGGGCAAATTAGCAACAGCCGAGCAGGCAAAAGCAGAGGAGCAATTGCATTACCGGGATGAACTGATGATCATGTCGGAACCCTATCGTCTCTGGGCCATCGAAACCAGCCGGCAGCAAACAAGGGAGATCCTTTCTTTCAGTACCTGTAACGAAGGCGTGGTGCTGGCAGCCGATATCAACAAGTTCCGCGAACTGAAGCTGCGTTTGCTGAATGCCACACATACACTTTCCTGCGGACTGGCTCATTTATCCGGATTCACTACTGTAAAAGCGGCCATGCAGGATCCATTGTTCGAGTCTTTTATCTCTACGCTGGTATTCAAAGAAATTGTTCCGTTGGTTACAAGCGAAGTGATCTCAACAGAAGAAGCCGTATTGTTTGGCAAACAGGTATTGGATCGATTCCGGAACACGTATATCGAACATCTCTGGTTAAATATTACCGCGCAGTACACTTCTAAAATGGAGATGCGGGTAGTTCCATTGGTAAAAAAACATTTTACTGTGAATCAGGAAGTGCCGGTTTGTATGGCTACCGGTTTCGCCTGCTTTCTGTTATTCATGCGGTCAGATCAGAAAGAAAAGAATCAGTTTTACGGCAACTATCACGGGAAAACCTATTCCATACAGGATGATAAAGCCAGCCTGATGCATCAGGAATGGCAATCGGGTGATCTCCGCGTGGTTGTACGGGATAGTTTACGCAGCATACCTATTTTTGGGGAGGACCTTTCTGCTTACCCCGCATTTACAGAAGCCGTTCTGGAAATACTACAATTATTGATAGCCGAGGGACCGGAGAAAACAGTTAGTTCTATCTTAGCAAAAAAAGCATTGGCATGAGTCAAAAACAACGCATACTGCAGGTAAATCCAGCCGATAATGTGCTGGTGGCATTAACAGATCTTTCCAAAGGCGAAGCGCTGCTGTTCAATGGCGTCACTTATGTGCTCACAGAAGATATCGCTGCCAAGCATAAATTCTTTATGCAGGACCTGGAACCCGGCGATGCAATTATTATGTACGGTGTACTGGTTGGCAAGGCACAGGTAGCGGTTACCAAAGGAAGCCGCATGAGTACCGAAAACACCAAACACGCTGCAGAACCCTATGTGTATAGACCCAGTCATTACCAGTGGCAGGCACCAGACATCTCCCGCTTTGCGGGTCGCACGTTCAATGGTTACCATCGTTCAGACGGAAGGGTGGGTACGGCCAATTACTGGTTATTCATCCCCACTGTATTCTGCGAGAACCGCAACCTGGATGTGATCAGGGAAGCATTGCATACACAGCTGGGTTATGCGGTAACAGATAAATACAAGCAGAAAACACAGTTGCTGGTAGAGTTATATAAAAGTGGCGCCGATATCCACAATGCCGATCTGACCATCCGCGAATCGATGGTGCAAACACAACGGGTATTCAAGAATGTGGATGGTATTAAGTTCCTGAACCACCAGGGAGGTTGTGGTGGCACCCGCCAGGATGCAGCCGTTCTCAGCAAGCTGCTGGCCGCCTATGCCGATCATCCCAATGTGGCCGGGGTAACCATTCTGAGCCTGGGTTGCCAGCATATGCAGACGCAGGAACTGCTGGATGATATCAAGAAAAGAAATCCGCATTTTGATAAACCACTGCACATATTTGAACAGCAGCAATCACAGAGCGAAGACCAACTGGTAACGGAAGCGATCCGTACCACTTTTGAAGGCCTGGTGCAGATCAATAAACTGGAAAGAAAACCTGCCACACTCGATAAATTATGCATCGGTGTAAAATGCGGGGGCAGCGATGGTTTCAGCGGGATTTCTGCCAATCCGGCCGTAGGCTACTGTTCTGATCTGTTGGTGGGTTTGGGAGGAAAGATTCTCCTGGCAGAATTTCCGGAATTATGCGGGGCAGAGCAACAACTGATCGACCGTACAAAAGAAGAAGCGGTTGCAAAAAAATTTATCCACCTGATGCAAACCTATAGCGATGCAGCAGAAAGAGCCGGTTCCGGTTTTGATATGAACCCATCTCCCGGTAATATTAAAGATGGGTTGATCACCGATGCCATTAAAAGTAATGGCGCTGCCAAAAAAGGAGGGGAGTCTCCTGTAGTGGATGTGCTGGATTATACGGAACCCGCTACCAAACCGGGCCTTAGCCTGGTATGTACGCCCGGCAATGATGTAGAAGCCACTACCGGAAAAGCGGCCAGCGGTGCTACGCTGATCCTGTTCACTACCGGCCTGGGTACACCTACGGGTAATCCGGTTTGTCCTACCATCAAAGTAGCTACCAATTCGGCATTGGCCAAGAGGATGAGCGATATCATCGATATCAATACCGGTCCCATCATCGAAGGCGAAAAAACCATTCAGCAAATGGGCGAAGAGATCCTGGAATATTGTATCCGCGCCGCCAGTGGAGAAGTGATACCGAAAGCGGTATTACTGAACCAGGATGATTTTATTCCGTGGAAGAGGGGGGTGAGTTTGTGAGTCGGGAGTCGGGAGTCGGGAGTGGATTATTTGGGGTGTAAAGATCGGGGGGAATGATCAACGAATTAATGTATAAGCATGAAACAATTTTTAGACGAGGATTTTTTATTGAGTAACCGCACGGCGCAGGAGTTGTACCATGGGTACGCGGCCGGGATGCCGATCATCGATTACCATTGCCATTTATCGCCACAACTGATTGCCACTGATCACCAGTTCAGGAACCTGTCTGAAGTCTGGTTATCAGGCGATCATTATAAGTGGCGGGCCATGCGTACCAATGGCATTGATGAAAGTTTTTGTACGGGAGATAAAACGGATTGGCAAAAGTTTGAACAGTGGGCAGCCACCGTTCCCTATACCCTGCGTAACCCATTGTATCACTGGACACACCTGGAGCTGCAGCGCTATTTTGGGGTACACGATATACTGGACCCACGAACTGCGCAGAAGATTTATGATACCTGTACGGGCCTGCTCCAAACCAAAGACTATTCGGTACAAAACCTGCTGCGTAAAATGAATGTGGTCCTGGTCTGTACCACCGATGATCCGGTAGATTCACTGGAGCATCACCTGCAGCTAAAGAAAGATGGATTTGAGATTCCGATCCTGCCTGCTTTCCGTCCGGACCAGGCCATGAATGTAAACAGTGCCGTGAATTTCAATAATTATATCAAGAAACTGGAAGCTATCACAGGTATTGCCGTTTCTACGTTTGACGATTTTCTGTATGCATTGCAGAACCGGCATGATTTCTTTGCATCGGTAGGTTGTAAGGTATCGGACCACGGACTGGAAGAAATTTACGCAGATGATTTTACAGGTTCGGAGATCGATACCCTGTTTGCCAAAATTCATTCCGGTAAAGAACTGAATGAAACCGAACAACGTAAATTCCGGTCTGCCATGCTGATCCATTTTGCTGAATGGGATTGGGAAAAAGGATGGGTGCAACAATTTCACCTCGGTGCCTTGCGAAACAATAATGAACGCAGGCTGCAGCAGCTGGGTACGGATACGGGTTGGGATTCCATCGGCGATTTTTCGCAGGCAAAGAACCTGGCCATTTTCCTGAATAAACTGGACAGCGATAACAAACTCGCCAAAACCATTATCTATAACCTGAATCCTGCGGATAATGAAGTGATGGCCACCATGATTGGCAATTACAACGACGGATCGGTGGCGGGCAAGATCCAGTTCGGTTCTGCCTGGTGGTTCCTTGACCAGAAAGACGGCATGGTGAAACAGCTGAATGCCTTATCCAATATGGGCCTGCTGAGCAAATTTGTAGGTATGCTGACCGATTCGAGAAGCTTTTTGTCTTTTCCGCGCCACGAATATTTCCGCCGTATTCTCTGTAACCTTTTCGGGGAAGAGATCGAAAAGGGTGAATTACCGAACGATGTGGAATGGGTAGGTAAAGTGGTAAAAGATATCTGCTATTATAACGCCCGTTCTTATTTCGGCTGGCAATCTATCCTGCCGGATGGCCAATAGTTGGCGTGCAAACGTTTTCGTAGTTTCCGGTAATTAGTTGCCGGAGAAATACCAGTTTTGCTGTGAACAGCGCCTGACAAGTCTTACTAATTGAACCTCTTTATATGGCAGCACCTTTATTTGATCTCAGTGGAAAAACAGCCTTGGTTACAGGCTGCAACAAAGGTATCGGGAAAGCCATGGCCCTGGGCCTGGCAGAAGCCGGTGCAGATATCATTGGTGTGTCGGGTTCGCTGGCAGCTGGTAGTGATATTGAAAAAGAAGTGATGGCACTGGGCAGATCATTCAAACCCTACGCCGCCAATCTTTCTGATAGGGAAGCTTTATATACGTTCATTAAAAAACTGCAGGCCGAAAATCCGGTGATCGATATCCTCGTGAACAATGCCGGCACCATCATGCGCAAACCTGCTGCCGAACACCCGGATGAGTATTGGGATACAGTGCTGGCCCTTAATCTCGACGCACCATTTATTCTGGCAAGAGAGATCGGGAAAAAAATGATTGAGAGAGGAGCCGGAAAAATTATTTTTACCTGTTCGCTGTTAAGTTTCCAGGGGGGTATTAATGTACCCGGGTATGCAGCCAGCAAAGGCGCGTTGTGCAGCCTGGTAAAAGCATTGGCCAACGAATGGGCATCAAAGGGTGTAACCGTAAACGGGATTGCCCCGGGTTATATTGCTACCGATAATACCGAAGCATTGCGCAACGATCCGGAGAGAAGTGCTTCCATCCTCTCTCGCATACCCGCTGCACGCTGGGGACAACCCGAAGATTTCAAAGGCCCCACCGTATTCCTGGCATCAGAAGCTTCCGCCTATGTAAATGGAACCATTTTGGTGGTAGATGGTGGATGGATGGGAAGGTAGGTAGGTAGATGGGTAGATAGGTAAATAGGTAAATAGGTAAATAGAGGGTGTAGTTGTTTATTCGTTTACTGGTTTATTGGTGGGCCGTTCATAGGCCATTTCCCGAATCAGTCAGTAAACTAAATAAACAAGTAAGCTATATATTACATCCAGTAACGAATAGCCAGCAACCAGTAAACCAGTAAACGAGTAAACCAATAAACCAGTAAACGAGTAAACCAATAAACCAACACCCATGCAAATCAGGTTTCAATCCAGTCCCAAGGAAGTAAGCGGTATGACCACGGCAGAATTGCGGGAGAATTTTTTAGTGCCGGAACTGATGAAAGCCGATACCCTTACATTGGTATACTCTCATTACGACCGTGTGATCATTGGTGGCGTACAACCATTGCAGCAATCAGTGCCTTTACACAATGAGGCTGAATTAAGGGCAGATTATTTTCTGGAAAGAAGGGAGATGGGTGTGATCAATGTAGGCGGTGCCGGTATCGTGATAGCTGATGGGGTGAGGTATGAGCTGGATAAACTGGATATCGTTTACCTCGGCAAGGGAACCAAAGAAGTTAGTTTTGCAAGTGCCTCGGCTGCTACTCCGGCTAACTTTTTTTTGATGTCAACAACGGCGCATCATAGTTATCCCAACCGGAAGATGACCAAAGAAGAAGCCGCTCCCGTTAACCTGGGCGAAAAAGCAACGGCCAATGAAAGAACGATCTATAAATATATTCACCAGGAGGGGATACAGAGTTGCCAACTGGTAATGGGATTAACGGTATTAAAAGAGGGCAGCGTATGGAACTCTGTTCCGCCACATACCCATACCCGCCGTATGGAAGTGTATTTTTATTTTGATGTACCTGCACAACACCGCATATTTCACCTCATGGGCGAGCCTACAGAAACCCGCCATATCGTGATGGCTAACCACGAAGCAGTAATTTCTCCACCCTGGTCTGTACATTGCGGACCAGGCACAACCAACTATGGTTTTATCTGGGCCATGGCGGGAGAGAATTATACGTTCACCGATATGGATCCGGTAGCCATTGCCGAAATGAAATAATGAGATAACTAAAACTAAAAGCCGCATTCTTTCGGGAATGCGGCTTTTCTATACATACAATATCATTAGATCTTTACCTTGATCACCAGTTTCTTGATCGGCCCTTCCCCAATCATCGGTGCATGTACATCTTCCGGGTAAAAGATGGCAAATTGGTTATCCGTCATGCCAAAGAACATATCCGGTGCATCATCATAAAACAACACATCTTTTTCTGCATTGTATTCTCCCCGCGGAGCCACACAGGTGTTGCGTGGTTTCCAGCCCAGGGTTTCTTTACCCCGGATACAAACCTGGATATCGATATGGGCATTATGGCATTCGAATTTGGCGGTAGACTCTTCAGCCTTTACTCCGTTTTTATCTGATACAATCCCCCGCAGGTTCTCACCATCAATATCAAACTTACCCACTTCCAGCGAAGCCAGGTCAACGGAACTGATATACGCAAAGGCTTTCGCAAACAAAGGATTCAATCCTGCATACTTACCCGCATTCGACAAACTATCTAAAATCATACTTATGTCATTTTCAAATTTTCAAATCCGCATATTTTCAAATTACCGCTGCACTCTTCCCGATCCATCTCCCTTCATCAATTCCTTCACTTCGGTCAAAGTAGCATGGTTCAGATCGCCCGGAATGGTGTGTTTAAGGGCAGAAGCTGCTACACCAAATTCTGCCGCTTCTGGCATGGGCATGCCGCTTACCAGTCCGTAAATAAATCCGCTGGCAAATGAATCGCCACTGCCCACACGGTCTACAATACGCACTTCATACTGTTTGGTATGATAGAATTCGGTTCCATCGTACACCAAGGCACTCCAGCCATTATCAGAAGCACTATGGCTTTCGCGTAAGGTAGAGGCAATGTATTTGAATCCGAATTTCTCTTTCATTTGTTTAAACACGCTTTTGTAACCATCCAGGTTCAGTTCACCTTTGGTTACATCGGTACCCTCTGCTTTAAAACCGAGGGTGGTATCGGCATCTTCTTCATTACCGATACATACATCCACATATTGGCAGAGACGTGTCATCACTTCCCTCGCTTTTTCCTTGCTCCATAATTTTTTACGGTAGTTCAGGTCAATACTGGTGGTAATGCCTTTGGCTTTGGCAGCTTTCAGGGCTGCTTCGGTTAAGGCCGCGGCTTTATCGCTGAGAGCGGGGGTGATACCGGTGGTATGAAACCAGCTGGCACCGTCCAGGATCTTATCAAAATCAAATTCGCTGATCTCCACATCGGCAATAGAAGCGCCGGCACGGTCATAGATCACCTGCGAGGCGCGCATAGAAGCACCTGTTTCGAGGAAATAGATTCCCAAACGTTTACCACCACGGGCAATGAACTGTGTATCCACACCATACCGGCGGATATGGTTAATGGCTGCCTGTCCCAATGCATTATCAGGCACTTTGGTTACAAAAGTGCCGTTCAGTCCGTAATTGGAGAGGGCTACGGCCACATTGGCTTCGCCGCCACCGTAGGTTACATCAAAACTATCGCTCTGCACAAACCTTTCAAATCCGGGTGTGGAGAGGCGCATCATGATCTCTCCGAGGGTAACTACTTTTTTTGCCATGATCAAACGTATTTTTAAATTAGGATGGGTTACGGGAAATTATTAATTAACTTGAAAGCCCTTCCTGCGAAGTTGGTTAATAATCGGTGGGAAGAAAAGAAATAGGGTTGTTTTCTGTCATAAAAATACGCAAACGTTTGCGTAAGAAAATACTGCTGTTTTGACCTTTTCAGATAACATTGCTGGAAGAAAAATTGCTATATGGAAAAGAAAGACGCTATTCTGGCCCTGGTTCCGCAACAGGGTATCCTTCCCCTCTATTTTTATAAAGACACCAGAGTCAGCATTGAAGTGCTGAAAGCCTTATACAGCGCCGGTATCCGTGCCGTAGAGTATACCAACCGCGGAGAAGCCGCCCTCCAGAATTTCAAAGAAATGCGCAAAGTCTGCGATACGGAACTGAAAGGCATGTACCTCGGTATCGGTACCATCAAAAACGGGGAAATGGCCCAGACCTTCATTGATGCGGGTACGGATTATATTATTTGTCCCGGACTGGTTGCATCCGTAGCTGCCGTGGCCGACAAAAACAAGATGTTATGGGTGCCCGGTTGCATGACACCTTCGGAGATCATCCAGGCCGAAACACTGGGTGCGAAAATGATCAAACTGTTTCCGGGCAATATACTGGGGCCAGGTTTTCTCTCGGCCATTAAAGAGATCTTCCCGGGTTTATTGTTTATGCCTACCGGTGGAGTAGAACTGGATAAAGACAATATTGCCGGCTGGTTCAAAGCCGGTGTGTGTGCTGTGGGTATGGGCAGCAAACTCATCACCAAACAATTACTTGAAACAGAAAATTATACACAGATCTCGCAGGATACAGAAAAAGTATTGGCGATCATTCAATCCATCAAATCATAACCATGACAGCCATAGCAGAAAAAATCGGTAAGTACAGGTGGACGGTCTGCGCCTTGTTATTCTTCGCCACAACGGTGAATTATTTAGACAGGCAGGTACTGAGTTTGCTGAAGACTACGTTGGAAAATGAGTTTAACTGGAGTAATTCAGATTATGCCAACATCGCTTCTGTTTTCCAGTTTGTGTATGCTATTTCCATGTTATTTGCCGGCCGGATCGTAGATAAGCTGGGTACCAAAAAAGGCTATGCCTGGGCGATCGTGATCTGGTCATTGGGTGCTATCATTCATGCTTATGCAGTGCCATTGGGTACGGGTGTGGCTGCTGTGTTGGGATGGGTAGGTATTACAGCGGTACCTGTATCCATCATCGGTTTTATGTTATCAAGGGCCATCCTGGGTTTTGGTGAGGCGGGTAACTTTCCGGCGGCCATCAAAGCCACGGCTGAATATTTTCCTAAAAAAGAAAGATCCTTTGCCACCGGTATTTTTAATTCCGGGGCCAATATCGGTGCTGTATTGGCGCCTTTGTCTGTGCCATGGATAGCCAAACATTGGGGTTGGGAGGCGGCATTTATTATCATTGGCGCCATCGGTTTTATCTGGTTGGTTTTCTGGTTGATGTATTATGACATTCCTACCAAACAGAAACGCTTATCCGCAGAAGAGCTGGCGTATATCAACAGCGACAAAGTAATTGATGAAACAGAAAACGAGAAATCGGCTGCAAGAACTCCCTGGGTGGTATTGCTGGGTTTTAACCAGACATGGGCATTTGTAGTTGGTAAATTTCTGACCGATGGTGTATGGTGGTTTTATCTTTTCTGGCTGCCCGGTTACCTGAAAGACCAATATGCGATGGAAGGTACAGAGGTAATGCTGCCGCTGGCCGTTTTATACAGTATGACCATGGTAGGCAGTGTGGGTGGTGGCTGGTTCCCTACCTACTTCATCAATAAAGGACTGAAGCCTTACGATGCCAGGATGAAAGCCATGCTGGTGATTGCCTCCATTCCGCTGGTGGTACTGGCTTCACAGCCGCTGGGCGGATATAGTTTCTGGGTACCCGTGCTGCTCATCGGTATCGGTACCTCTGCACACCAGGCATGGTCGGCCAATATCTTTACAACCGTATCAGACATGTTTCCCAAAAAAGCGATCGCTTCGGTGATCGGTATCGGTGGTATGGCCGGTGGTATTGGTGGCGTAATTGTATCCAAAGTAGGTGGCTGGATGTTCGATAGTTATAAGCTGGCCGGTATCCGACAGTCGTGGGAGCAGGCTACTGCCAATGGCCTGGGGGGCTATCTCGATAAGATCAAATTATTACCCCTGGTAGATAAACATGGCGATACGATTGATATCACACATAAAGAAGTTTTTAATCTTTCGAAAGACCTGCAGGCACAATTGCAGCAGGTAAATCCTGAGCAGTTTGCCCAGTTTCTGGCTTTGCAGAAACAGCTGGTACTGGCATCTATGTCAACTTCTTATACCATCATGTTCACTTTCTGTGCCGTTGCTTACCTGATAGCCTGGACTATTATGAAAGCACTGGTGCCGAGAGAAAAACAGGTTCGTTTATAGAATCGCCTAAACAGAACGGATGCAGAACCATAATAGATAATTGTATGCAACTACTTAAAAGACTTTTTTTAGGAAGCGCGATGGTCTTTACTGCTATTGCCGGTGTTCACGCACAGCCCAAAGTGCAGGTAAAAAAAGATGCTGTACAACAAAAAGTGGCGATCACCATCGGTGGCCAGCCCTTTACCGAATTTATTTTTACGGATACGATGGAGAAACCTTTTCTCTATCCTATTATTGCCCCTAACGGGCAAACCATTACCCGCGGATTTCCCTGGAATCCACAGCCAAACGATCCTACAGATCATCCGCATCATATCGGACTATGGTTCAATTATGAGAATGTGAACGGACTGGATTTCTGGAACAACTCCTATAATATTCCTGCTGAAAAGAAAAAACAATACGGCTGGATCCGAACCGATAAGATCGTAGAAACCAAAAGTGGTGCGACAGGTAAACTGGTGTATACTGCCCGCTGGACAAACCAGGAGAAGAATACCCTGCTCACAGAAAAAACAACCTACACTTTTTCGGTGGTGGGTATCAACCGGGTCATAGACCGCAAAACAGAACTTACTGCAGCGCAGGAGGTTTCATTCCCTGATGTAAAAGACGGGATGCTGGGTTTGCGCGTGGCGCACGAGCTGGAATTGCCGGTGATGGAAACCAAAGAATACAAAGATGATAAAGGCATCATCACCAAAGTAAAAGCTACCAAAGATGCAGGTGTAACCGGCAACTATATCACTTCAGAAGGTAAACAAGGTGATGCTGCCTGGGCCACCCGTGCCAACTGGTGTATGCTGTATGGGAAAAAAGGAGGCGATACCATCAGCATCGCCATGATCGATCATCCGGATAATATCGGCTATCCTACCTATTGGCATGCCCGCAATTATGGATTATTTGCAGCCAACCCGCTCGGACAGAAAGTGTTCTCCAATGGCAAACAAACCCTCAATTTCCAATTAGCCAAGGGGCAATCTACTGTGTTCCGGTACCGCATTGTGATTGCTTCGGGTAAGGAACGGCTGGCCATGCCCGTGCTGGATCAGCTGGTGATTGATTTTTCCGAACACTAATCAGCTAGCGTATTACAGGATCTTAACTTGGAAGACTTTGTACCTATAATAGTCTCTTTTTCTTTTTTAGCGCTTACTGAAATCCCCTGCGCCTTAGGCCTCTGCGAGACAATAACCAAGGTTTTACTAAGAGAAGGACAAGAGAAAAAGAGCCAAAGAGGGTTTTGCGGAAAGATTCCAGCAGTATATAACCTTTTTTAATTTGCACAGCCTCCCGCACGGAGATGGTGGTTGCCACAGATATTTCTATACTTTTGCGGTGATTGTTATTGTATGCAGCATAGTTTCTCCTACGAAAAAAAGAAAGTGATACAGGCGCTCCGCTATCACTTTGTGCAGCGTCCCGAAGTGCGGGTGCTGATTGTGATGGTGAATGTATTCGCCATTCTTTCGGCGGTGCTGTTTTATATGAAAAAGATCCGCCCCGAACCTTTTTTACTGGGCTCGATCATCTGGTTGCTGCTCATGGCCGCTTTCTGGTATATCCTGCCTAACAGTATTTATAAAAAGTCGGCCACTTTCCGGGATTCATTCATTATCAGTTTTCTGCCGGATGAGATCCAGCTGGAGAATCAACGGGGAGCCGTACAATGGCCCTGGAACAAATTCACCCGGTTCTTCGAAAGCCCGCATTTTTTCCATCTTTATTTCGACAGTAAATCATTTTTTCTCGTACCCAAAGAAGGAATGGGAGATGAGTTCCGACATGAGCTGCGGGGGATGTTGAACAGTAAGATAGGAGGTAAGTAAGTTGTAAGTGGTAGGTTCTAAGTGTTAAGTGCTGCATTCTATGTTCGTTGCGACAGGATCTACCGATAGCCAAGGTTCTATACTTACAACTTAAAACCTATAACTTAAAACTTAGACCTTACAGCTCCTTCTCCATCACATAATGCGGAATGGTTACTTCATGAAATTCTTCGCTGCAGATGCGGTAACCATTTTTTTCGTAGAAACCGAGGGCTGATTTACGGGCATGCATGGTGAGGCGGCGGTAGCCATGATCGCGGGCTACATTCTCGGCAAAGCTCATCAGTACCCTTCCGATACCCTTGCCCTGCAGATTGGCACTAACGGCCATTTGTCTCAGGCGAACCGTTTTGGGGTCGGTTTTGGTTAGTATACAACAGGCTTCCAGGCTGTCATCTTCAAAGCAGCCCAGCAGGATATCCTGCGTTTCGGCGGCCAGGTCTTCCTCAGAAAACGATAATCCCAGCGGTTTTCGCAGGATTTGAAACCGGAGATCTACCATTTGCCGGTATTCTTTGGAGCCGTGATCTATCTGTTTTAATGCCATGTGTGATAACTAGGATGTACAAGATAATGATCATTTTCTTAAAAATTACCGATAAAACCGGATTTGGCCGGGAAAGCCCGTTTATGGGCTTTGAAAACAAAAATGCCCGAAAAGATTGCTTATTTGACAAAAAGTATATTTTTGCGCCTGTAACAAAAACTTTTTACAATGTCAGACATCGCTACAAGAGTTAAGAAAATCATAGTTGACAAGTTA
>Ga0255338_1001385_pt1 | contig 46482 bp, 47 predicted proteins | sample MeOH1_35cm_T4_19_FD_203715 | JGI IMG/M metagenome (GOLD analysis project Ga0255338, IMG submission 203715) | Sandy soil microbial communities from University of British Columbia, Vancouver, Canada - MeOH1_35cm_T4_195 | ecosystem: Engineered > Artificial ecosystem > Sand microcosm > Unclassified ...
GTTGCGCGCCGGCTCGGGATCATGAAGGAGATGCCCACCGTGATTCAGGGGGGTCTCCACTAGTGCGAGCCAAGGTCCACGTCTTCCTCAAGCCCGGCGTCCTGGACGTGCAGGGCAAGGCGGTCGAACAGGCGCTTCACGGCCTGGGCTGGAACGACGTCGAGCACGTCCGCGTCGGCAAGACCATCGAGTTTGATCTCGCGGCCGGCGACCCCGCCGCCGCCGAGGCCGAGGTCAAGGCCATGTGCGAGAAGCTGCTCGCCAACACGGTGATCGAAAGCTACCGGGTGGAGCTGGCGTGAGATCCTGGGCGGCCCTTCCCGCCCTCCTCACGCTCGGAGCCTGCGCGGACAAGGCCGAGGCGCCCGTCGCCTACCTCGGCCTCGACTGCGCCAAGCCGTTCGAGGCCCAGGCCGAAGCCCTGACGGCTCAGCAACACCTCGTGCCCGCGCCCGAGGATCCCGCCGAACCCTATCGCTTCTACAGTAGCGCTGACGGCCGGACCTCCTATCTGATCACCAAGGCGGGCGCGCCGGGCCACCCTGCGATCATGATGCAGAAGGCCCGGGGGTCCGACGTGATCACCACCGGCTGTCCCTACGGCGACCAGAAGGGCTACGACCAGCTCCACGCCTATCTGGACAGCCTCAAACACTGGACCCGTGCGAAATGACCGGATTCCATCTCGCCCAGATCAACGTCGGCCGGCTGTTGCAACCGGTCGACCACCCCCAGATCGCCGACTTCAAAAACAACCTGGACCGGATCAACGCCCTGGCCGACGGCATGCCGGGCTTCGTCTGGCGTCTGGTCGGCGAGGGCAACAACGCCACCGACCTGCAGCCCAAGCCCGACGATCCGCTGTTCGCCATCAACATGTCGGTGTGGACGGACATGGACGCCCTGGCCGGGTTCGTCTACCGCAGCGCCCATCGCGACATCATGCGCCGGCGCAGGGAGTGGTTCGAGGTCATGGCGGTCTTCCAGACCCTCTGGTGGGTCCCCGCCGGCCACACGCCCACCATCGCCGAGGGCATGGCGAAGCTGGCCGAGTTCGAACGCCTGGGCCCGACGCCCGCGGCGTTCACCTTCAAGACCCCGTTCCCCGCGCCGGATGGCCAGCCCGCCATCCCCGTGCTGGACGAATGCGCATAAGGATCCCTCGATGAAAGCCGCCGTCATCGTCTTCCCCGGCTCCAACTGCGACCGCGACTGCAAGGTGGCGATCGAGCGTTCGACGGGCGCCAAGGTGGACATGGTCTGGCACGGCGAGACCGCCCTGCCCGACGGCCTGGACCTGATCGTGCTGCCGGGCGGCTTCTCCTACGGCGATTACCTGCGCTGTGGAGCCATGGCGTCGCTCTCGCCGGCCATGGCCGAGGTCAAGGCCGCGGCCGAACGCGGCGTCGCGGTCGTGGGCATCTGCAATGGCTTCCAGGTGCTGTGCGAGGCGCACATGCTGCCCGGCGCCCTGCTGCGCAACGAGAAGCTGAAGTACGTGTGCAAGGCGGTCGACCTGGAGGTCACCAACAGCCAGACCCGCTTCACCGCCGGTTATGCGGGCCGCCGCGAGGTGGCCATGACCGTGGGCAACGGCGAGGGCAATTTCTTCGCCGACGATGCCACGCTGGATCGTCTGGAGGGCGAAGGCCAGGTGGTCTTCCGCTATCGCAATAACCCCAACGGCTCGGCCCGCGACATCGCCGGTATCGTCAACGCTCGCGGCAACGTCCTGGGCCTGATGCCCCACCCCGACCGCGCCTTCGAAGCGGAGCTGGGTTCGGCTGACGGCGCGATCCTGTTCCAGAGCGCGCTGGCGAGCGCCTAGAGGGCACGTTTCTCCCCTAGCGGGCGCGTTGCGGGTCGATCTATGGTCGCCGCCTGGCCTCTCCGGGGAAAATCATGAGTTCCAAAGTGCTGCTTCGAAGCGCCGCCGCCTGCGCCGCGCTCGCCCTGTCGTTCGTCTCGGCCCAGGCCCAGACGCCGACCATGACCCCCGACATCGCCAAGGACTTCGCGTTCCCGAAAGACGCCTACGACTACGTCAAGCGGGTCGAGATGATCCCCATGCGCGATGGGACGAAGCTCTACACGGTGATCATCGTGCCGAAGGGCGCGAAGGACGCGCCGATCCTGCTGACCCGCACGCCCTACAACGCCAAGCGCATGGCGAGCCGGGCGGTGTCGCCCTACGCCACGGCCACCGCCGCCCAGGTGGACGAGGCCTTTCTCGAGGACGGCTACATCCGCGTCTACCAGGACGTGCGCGGCAAGTACGGGTCCGAAGGCGAATACGTCCTGAACCGGCCTCTGCGTGGCCCGCTCAACACCAGCGAGGTCGACCATGCCACGGACGCCTTCGACACCATCGACTGGCTGGTGAAGAACCTGAAGGACTCAAATGGTCGGGTCGGGATCATCGGCTCGTCCTATCCCGGCTTCACCGCGGCCATGGCTCTGATCAACCCGCACCCGGCGCTGAAGGCCTCGGTGCCGCAGAGCCCGATGATCGACGGATGGATGGGTGACGACTGGTTCCAGAACGGCGCGTTCCGGATGATCAACTTCGACTGGTTCACCAGCCAGATGACCGAGAAGGGCGAAGGCGACGACATCCCGCGCCGGTCGTTCGACGACTACGACAACTTCCTGCGCGCCGGCTCGGCGGGTGACTACGCCAAGGCCGCGGGCCTCGATCAGATCCCGGCATGGCGCAAGGTCAGCGAGCATCCTGCCTACGACGAATTCTGGCAGGGTCAGGCGCTGGACAAGATCCTGGCGAAGCAGCCGCTGAAGGTGCCCACGCTCTGGGTCGGGGCGCTTTGGGACCAGGAGGACATCTACGGGGCGATCAAGGCCTATCAGGCCACCGAGCCCAAGGACGCCAACAACGACATGAACTTCCTGGCGCTGGGCCCCTGGCGCCACTCCGGCGTCAACTACGAGCAGCGCCAGCTTGGCCCGAACCTGAAGCTGCCCGGCGACACCGCCACCGAATTCCGCACCAAGGTGATGAAGCCGTTCCTCGACCAGTACCTGAAGACGGGCGCGCCCAAGGCCAACATCCCGCCCGTGTTCATCTTCGACAGCGGCGCCATGGAGTGGAACAGGCTCCCGAAGTATCCGCAGGCCTGCGAGAGCGGCTGCGCCTCAGGCATGAAGCCCATCTACCTGACGCCCGGCCTCGGCCTCTCCTTCGACAAGCCCGCCAAGGGCGCTGCCTATGAGGAATACGTCTCCGACCCGGCCAAGCCTGTGCCGTACGTCCGCCGCCCGGTCCGTTGGGACGATCCCGACCAGTGGCGCTTCTGGCTCACCTCCGATCAGCGCCACGTGGACGGTCGCCCCGACGTCCTGACCTTCGTCACCGAGCCGCTGCAGGCCCCGCTGAAGATCTCGGGCGAGCCGGTGGTGAACCTGTTCGCCTCCACGAGCGGCACCGACTCCGACTGGGTGGTGAAGCTGATCGACGTCTATCCCGACGTCGTGCCGTCCGACGCGCCCATGGGCGGCTACGAGCTGGGCGTGGCCATGGAGATCTTCCGTGGCCGCTACCGCGAGAGCCTGGAGAAGCCCACTGCCATCCCGGCGGGCAAGGTCCAGAAGTACCGCTACGAGCTGCCGCCCACGAACCATGTGTTCAAGAAGGGCCATCGGATCATGGTCCAGGTCCAGTCCAGCTGGTTCCCGCTCTACGACCGCAACCCGCAGACGTTCGTGCCGAACGTCTTCTTCGCTAAGCCGTCCGACTACAGGAAGGCCACCCAGCGGATCTACCTGACGGGAGACACCGCATCGTCGATCGAACTGCCGGTGGTCCCGTTGCAGTAGAATTATCGCACGCGTAACAACGTGCGGTAACGCTTGCCTAAGGCTGACCGGATACCTTCGCCGTGGGGCAGAACGTCCCACGGCCCCGGGCCGTCCTGAGAAGTCTGGGTCGCGTGATGCCGTTCAACAGCATCAATACGAACGTGGGAGCGATGGCGGCCATCGCCACGTTCAACGCGATCAACGCCGATATGGCGGTGGTGCAGATGCGCATCACCACCGGCCGGAAGGTCAACAGCGCCAAGGACAACCCCGCCATCTGGGCCATCGCCCAGAACCAGCGCTCGGAAATCCGGGGCCTGGACGCAGTCGTGAGCTCGCTCCAGCGCGGCATGGGCGTAGTGGACGTGTCCATCACCGCCGCCGAGTCGATCTCCGATCTCCTGAACCAGATGAAGGAGCTGGCGGTCTCCGCCGCCGACTACCCCGCCTCGGACCCGGCGCGCACGGCGATCAACGAGAATTACCTCGCTCTCCGCAAGCAGATCGACACCGCCGTGGCGAACGCCAGTTTCGGGGGCCTGAACCTCCTGGCCGGGGGCGGCTCGACCGACCGGGTCCGGGCCCTCGCCAACACCAGCGCCACCTCGACCATCGACGTCGATCACCTGGACCTCTCGACGACCGGTTCGCTGCTGTCCGGCCTACCCGCGGACCTGATCGGCAGCTTCACGGCGACGTCCGTCTCCGACATCGCCACGGCGACCGCCAATGTGAACAACGCCATCTCCCGTCTCGGCACCGGGTCCAAGCGGCTGGAAAGCCACCTGAAGTTCGTGAACAAACAGCAGGACGCCCTGGAAGCCGCCGTCGGCAACCTGGTGGACGCCGACCTCGCCAAGGAAAGCGCCCGCTGGCAGGCGCTGCAGGTGCGCCAGCAACTGGCCATCGTCGCCATGCGGATCGCCAACCAGCAGCCGTCCTACCTGCTGCAGCTCTTCCAGTAGGCGCCCTAACGGCACGATTGACCGCGCGGCCCGGCGCGTCAGTCTGCGCGCCATGACCACTCCCGAGCCCCCCGTCCGCGACGTCGTCGAGAAGCACCGCTTCGACGAGGCCAAGCTGCACGCCTGGCTGAAGACCGCCCTGCCGGAGATCGGTGAGCGGCCCCTGGTGCGACAGTTCCAGGGCGGCGCGTCGAACCCCACCTTCCTGCTGACCCGCGCGGACGGCCGTCACTACGTGCTGCGCAAGAAGCCGCCGGGCCAGCTCCTTTCCAGCGCCCACCAGGTGGACCGGGAATACCGGGCGATGAAGGCTCTCGAGGACCACATCCCCGTGCCGCGCATGCGGGCGCTGTGCGAGGACCCGGAGGTCATCGGCACCAGCTTCTATGTGATGGACTATCTGGAAGGCCGCATCTTCCGCGACGCCACCCTGCCGGACCAGACGCCGGCCGAACGCGCGGCGATCTACGACGATCTCAACGCCACCCTGGCCAAGCTCCACGGCGTCGATTTCGAGGCGGTGGGCCTGGGCGACTACGGCAAGGCCGGCAACTACTTCGAACGCCAAGTGGCCCGCTGGACCCGTCAGTACCGGGACGCGGAGTCCGAGAGCATTCCGGCCATGGACGCCCTGATCGAGCGTCTGCCGGCCCGCATCCCCGCCGACCAATCGGTGTCGATCGCCCACGGCGACTACCGGCTCGAGAACGTGATGTTCCATCCAACCGAGCCCCGGATCATCGCGGTGCTGGACTGGGAACTCTCGACGATCGGCCATCCGCTGGCGGATCTCGGCTACAACGCCTTCATCTGGCGCTCGCACTCGCCGGGCTGGGGCAGCCTGGACGGGGTGGACTTCAAGACCAGCGGCATCCCGACCGAGGCGGAATACGTCGACGCCTATCGCCGACGGACGGGTCGGGCTGAGATCGCCGACTGGCCGTTCTACATGGCCTTCGGGATATTCCGGCTGGCCTCGATCTCCCAGGGCGTCTACCGCCGCATCCTGAGCGGAACCCTGGCCATGGAGCGCGAAGCGATCAACGGCTGCCCGCCGCTGGCGGAGCAGGCGCTGGATATCCTCGAAGGCCGGCAATAGGGACCCGCACATGCATCTCGGACTGGACGGAAAAGTCATCTTCGTCGCTGGCGCCAGCCGAGGCATCGGCCTGGGGATCGTCGAGGCGTGCCTGGCCGAGGGCGCCAAGGTCGCCATGACCGCGCGCGGCGCGGAGGCGCTCGAGGCGGAGCGCGCGCGCCTCGCAGAGGCCTACGGCGCAGATCGGCTGTTCGCCCTGTCCGGCGACATGCGCGACACCAAGATCATCGAGAACGCCGTCGAGCGCACCGAGGCCGAGTTCGGCCCGATCTTCGGCGCCGTCGCCAACGTCGGGCTCTACCCCTGCCCGCCGGGCTTCGAAGTCGACGACGAGACCTGGGACGCCGGCTTCACCCAGAACCTGGATTCGGCCTGGCGCCTCTCGCGCGCCGTCCTGCGCCGGATGACCCCGCGTGGCGACGGCTCGGTCCTATTGATCAGCTCCATCGCGGGCCTGGGCGCGCTTGGCACTCCCGTCACCTATGGGACGTCCAAGGCGGCCATGAACCACCTGACCAAGGAACTGGCCCGGATCGCCGGGGCCAGCGGCGTGCGGGTGAACGCGATCGCCCCCGGCAACATCATCTTCCCCGGCGGCTCGTGGGAGGCCAACGCCACCGGCCCCCGCGCCGAGGCCTGGACCCGCTGGGTCAAGCGCGAGGTTCCACTCAACCGCTTCGGCCGCCCTGAGGAGATCGGCTCCGTCGCCGCCTTCCTGATGAGCCCCCTGGCCAGCTTCGTCACCGGGGCGGTCGTGCCGGTGGACGGGGGCCAGACGCGCTGAGCGCGCCGTACCAAGCTTGACATCTCCTTTGTTGCGAGTGATTTGCAAACGCATTCGCAAGAAGGGGACTGGGGTTGAAGAGTAAGCTTCGCACGGCGCTGTTCGCCGTCACGGCATTGTCGGCTCAGGGGATCGGCGGCGTCGCGCGCGCCGAGGACGCGCCCGCCGGGCCTTCCGTGGAAGAGGTGGTGGTCACCGGCCGCGCCCAGAAGCTCTACCGCGTGGAAGAGGTCACCGTGGGCCGCATCCCGGCGGAGCCGCTGGAATCCAGCCAGACCGTCCAGGTGATCAACGCCGAGCTGATCCGCGACCAGGGCGCCCGCGACGCCCAGGACCTCTACCGCAACCTCTCGGGCGTGAGCGTCTTCTCCTACGCCGGCGTCACGGCGCGCGGCTTTCGCCAGGAGGAGATCTTCTTCGACGGCCTCCGCGGCGACCCTTACGCCGGCTTCTCTGTGCCACAGCTCTTCAACGTCGAGCGGCTGGAGTTCCTGAAGGGACCCGCCGGCATGCTCTACGGCCCTGGCGCACCGGGCGGCCTGTTCAACTATGTGACCAAAAAGCCCACCGAGGCGTTCTCCGCCCGCGTGGCCGGAGTCTACGGGACCGAGGGCCGCAAGGGCGCCTCCGCCGAGATCAACGGGGCCCTGCCGCTCGACGGCTTTACGGCCCGCGCGGGCGCCTTCTACGAGGACCGCGACGGACCCCGGAAGGGCGCCGGAAACGAGGTGCTGATCCTCGACGGCGGCCTCAAGTACGAATTCGAGCTGGGTGACGTGGTGCTCCAGGCCACTCGCTACGAGCAGGACCTGCCGGCCAACCGCCTCCGCGGCGTACCGGTCGACGCGACGGGCCGGTTCATCGCCGACCGCCGCTGGAATCACAACGAACCCACCGACTTCCTGAACCTGGAAGCCGATGTCCTGCAGGCGCTGGTAAACCTGAGGCCCACCGACAACCTGACGCTCAGCGCGGGGGTCCGCTTCTCGAATAGCCTGGAGACCCAGCAGTACCACGAGCCGCAGGGCCTCTTCGATTCCAACGGCGACGGGATCGTGGACGCGACCCGCCGCCAGTTCCGCGACCAGATCCGCAAGCAGGACTACTGGTCGGTGGGCGTGAACGGGATTTGGTCAGGGGACATCGGCGCGGTGGAAAGCCGCGTTCTGTTCGGCGGCGACTGGTTCAAGCAAGACGCCACGCTCGACAACCGCAACGTCACCGGCGCGACCACAGTGCGCCCAGGCCTGCCGGCGCCGCTCAGCCTGCTCAACCCGGTCTATGGCGTGACGCCCAGTTCCACCTACACCTTGCCGGCCTTCGCACGCACCTTCACCGACCAGAAGCGCACTGGCGGCTACCTCCTCTACGAGGCGACCGTGGGCCAGATCATCGCCACCGTCGGGGCGCGCTACGACGAGTTCGAGGACGACACGGGCGCCACCCGCTTCGAGGACGATTCCCTCACCTGGCGCGCCGGCCTCGTCTACCGCCTGCGGCCCGACGTTTCCCTCTACGGCCAGTGGGCCCAGAGTTTCGAGCCCCAGGCGATCGGCAGCCAGACGCCCCTGGCCGGGGGCCCGTTCGCGCCCACCGAGGGCGAGATGTTCGAAGGCGGGGTGAAGACCGAGCTGCTGGGCGGCCGAATCCAAACCACGCTGGCGGGCTATCACATCGTGCGCACCAACATCCTGCAGGCCGACCCGCGCGGCGACGTGAACGGTGACGGTGTCAACGACCAGGTCGCGTTCGGCGAGATCACCAGCAAGGGCTTCGAGTTCGACGTCGCGGCCGACATCACCCCGAACTGGGTGCTGACCGCCTCCTACGCCTACAACGACACGCGGATCACCAAAGACAATGGCCGCACCGTGCTCACCAACGCCGTCGGCGACCGCTTCGCCAACGCGCCCGAGAACACCTTCGGCTTCTGGACTCGCTACCAGTTCCCGGACCTGGGCCTCGCCGTGGCGCTGGGCGGCGACTACGTTGACGTGCGCACCTCGATCAGCGGCCAGACGGTGCGGCCGTACACGATCTTCGACGCCTCGGTGATCTACACGCGCGGGCCCTGGCAGGCGCTTCTGCGCGTCAACAACCTGCTGGACGAGACCTACGCGGCCTCCGGCTTCATCGATCGCACCGGCCACTTCCCCGGCGCGCCGCGCTCGATGTTCCTGGAGTTGTCCCGCCAGTGGTAGACGCGGCCGGCCCTCGCCTCGCCCCGCCGCCGGCGGCGGCTCGGCGTGGCCGAGCCAAGACCGCGCGCATCTGGTGGGCAATCCACCAATGGGTGGGCCTGAAGCTGGCCATCCTGCTCAGCTTCGTCTTCCTGACGGGCACGATCGCCGTTTTCTCCAGCGAGATCGACTGGCTGCTGCAGCCGCAGATGCGGGTCGATCCGGCCACCGTCTCCGGTCCGGTGAACTGGCCGGCGATCGCCGGCGCCGTCGCCCGCCACGCCCCCGACGCCCAGATCAACAACATCGCCGGGCCGCTCGACAAGGGCTTCGCGGCGGCGGCCACCATCAAGCGTGCCGACGGGGCGCTCGCCTTCGTCTATGCGCACCCGTCCACCGGCGCGGTCCAGGGTGATGGCCACTGGGTCGGCGCCAAGCGGATCTTCCGCAACATGCACCGTCACCTGATGATGCCGGTGAAGTGGGGCGTGCCCATCGTCTCGTCGCTGGCGATCCTGCTGCTGATCAGCCTGGCGACCTCCTTCGTGGTCTACAAGAAGTGGTGGCGCGGGTTCTTCCGCCCGATCCGCATGACCGATGCGCGCACCGCGTTCGGCGACTTCCATCGACTGGCGGGCCTCTGGACCCTCTGGTTCGTGGCCCTGATGATCCTGACCGGCCTCTGGTATCTCGCCGAGAGCACCGGCCTGAAGGCGCCGCCGTCCCCCCGAGCCAAGGTCGCGCCGGCCGAGCTCTCCACCTTGCAGACCGCAGCGCGCCTGCCCGCCAGCCTGGCCGCCGCCCAGGCCGCCAACCCCGACCTGCGCATCGAGCACATCATCTTTCCGACCGCGAAATCCGGCGCTTTCGTCTTCCAGGGCCAGGACAAGGCGATCCTGGTCCGGCCCCGCGCAAACACCGTCTGGACCGAGGCGGCGACCGGCGAGGCGCGCCTGGTCACCGATGGCCGCGACCTCTCCGTCCACCAGCGGATCTCCGAGATGGCCGACCCGCTGCACTTCGGGACCTGGGGCGGCCTGCCGACCAAGATCGTCTGGTTCGCCTGCGGCGCCCTGCTCACCGGCCTCTCGGTCTCGGGCGTGGCGATCTACGGCCTGCGCCTGTTGCGCGCGGATAAGCGCCCGGGCGGCGTGCGCGACGTCCTGGTCCGCGCCTGGATCGGTATGGGGTGGTGGCGCTGGCCGGCCCTGGCGCTGGTGATCACATCCTTCGTCCTGCTGCCCAGCGTGTTCGGCGTGGCGGGCGACTGACGGAGGGCGTCTTGCCCTGGTCGCGGATCGGCGCGATGCTCGCATAGGTCGAGCCAGGGGCTGCCCATGCCGGAGATCACCGATCCGCCGCCGCAGGCTGTGCTGGATGATGTGGCCGCTCTCGGCGGCGCCATGGCCCACGTTCCGCCCAAGGCGGCGGGCAACCTGATGATCGCCACCTGGAACATCCGGGCCTTCGGCGACCTGACGTCCAAGTGGGCCAGCGCCGACGGGGATTCGCCGCGGCGCGATCTCCACGCCGGGGTCCTGATCGCCGAGATTCTGTCGCGCTTCGACGTGATCGCCGTCCAGGAGGTGAAGGCGAACCTGCGCGCCCTGCGCCACGTCCTGAAGAAGATGGGCCCGCGCTGGGGCTTCATCATGACCGACGTCACCCGGGGCGACCCCGGCAACGGCGAGCGACTTGCGTTCATCTTCGACACCGACCGGGTGAAGCTTTCGGGCCTGGCCTGCGAACTCGTCGTGCCTGAAGACCTCGACGACCCGCTGGCCGATCCGGTCAACGCCTTCCAGCGCCAGTTCGTCCGCACGCCTTACGCGGTCAGCTTCCAGGCCGGGGGCAAGACCTTCGTCCTGGTCACCCTGCACGTGAACTACGGCGCCAAGCCTGACGACCGCGTGGGCGAACTCAGGGGCATCGCCAAGTGGCTGCGGAACTGGGCCGAGCAGATGGACGACTACGGCCAGAACCTGATCTGCATGGGCGACTTCAACATCGATCGCCAGGACGACCCCCTCTGGCAGGCCTTCACCTCCACCGGCCTGACGCCCGCGCCTGGCCTGGACTGGGTCCCGCGCACCCTCTCCTCGTCCCTCGACAAGCCGAACCAGAAGAGCTTCTTCGACCAGATCGCCTGGTTCGAGACGGTCAAGGGCAAGCGCTACCTCACCATGGATTTTCGCAAGGCCGGGGGAATCAACTTCCAGGGCGCGGTCCTGAAGCACCTGGACCGGACCCAGCTCTCCTGGCGGATGAGCGACCACTATCCGCTTTGGGTGGAATTCGGGATCTGAGGCCGGGCGGCGCGGTCCGGCTATCGCGCTCGCGGGAGAGTCCGGCTATAGGCCCGCCATGAGCGCCGCGCCTGTAAAGACCATGGCCGAAAAGGCCGCCGAGTACGGCCTGAAGGCCGACGAATACGAGCTGATCGTCCGCCGCCTGAACCGCGAGCCCCTGGACGTCGAACTGGGCGTCTTCTCGGTGATGTGGTCCGAGCACTGCTCGTACAAGTCGTCGAAGAAGCACCTGGTGAAGTTCCCGACCACGGGACCCAAGGTGATCTGCGGTCCGGGCGAGAACGCCGGCGTGATCGACATCGGCGACGGCCAGGCCTGCATCTTCAAGATGGAGAGCCACAACCACCCCTCCTTCATCGAGCCCTATCAAGGCGCCGCCACAGGCGTGGGCGGGATCATGCGCGACGTCTTCACCATGGGCGCGCGGCCCATCGCGCTGCTGAACGCCTTGCGCTTCGGCGACCCCAGCCATCCGAAGACCAAGCGCCTGGTCTCCGGCGTGGTCAGCGGGATCGGCGGCTACGGCAACTGCGTGGGCGTGCCCACCGTGACGGGCGAGACCAATTTCCACCGCGGCTACGACGGCAACATACTGGTCAACGCCATGTGCGTGGGCCTGGCCGACGCGGACAAGATCTTCTACTCGGCCGCCCCCTCCCCCGGCCTGCCGGTGGTCTATTTCGGCTCCAAGACGGGCCGCGACGGCATCCACGGCGCCACCATGGCCAGCCAGGAATTCGACGACGCCTCCGACGAGAAGCGCCCGACCGTCCAGGTGGGCGACCCCTTCGCCGAGAAGCTGCTGATCGAGGCGACGCTGGAGCTGATGGCCTCCGGGGCCGTGGCCGCGATCCAGGACATGGGCGCGGCGGGCCTGACCTCCTCCTCGGTCGAGATGGCCGGCAAGGGCGGCGTGGGCATCGAGCTCGACCTCGACGCCGTGCCCCAGCGCGAAGAGAACATGTCCGCCTACGAGATGATGCTCTCGGAAAGCCAGGAGCGCATGCTGGCGGTGCTGAAGCCGGGCCGCGAGGCCGACGGCCAGCGCATCTTCGAGAAATGGGGCCTGGACGCCGCCACCATCGGCCACACCACCGACACCGGCCACATGGTGCTGAAGCACAAGGGCGAGATCGTCTGCGACGTGCCGCTGGCGCCGCTGTTCGACGACGCGCCGCTGTACGACCGCCCCTGGGTCGCGCCGGCGCTGCATCCGAAACTGGCGATCAGCGACGTGCCCGAGCCCGGCGACCTCAAGGCCGCGGTGCTGAAGCTGATGGCCGCCCCCGACATGGCGTCCAAGCGCTGGCTCTGGGAGCAGTACGACCGCCACGTGATGGCCGACACCCTGGAAGACAGCGCCACCGGCGCCGACGCCGGGATCGTGCGCGTGCATGGTGGCCGCAAGGCCCTGGCCGTGACCTCAGACGTCACGCCCCGCTACGTGCTGAACGACCCCTACGAGGGCGGCAAGCAGGCCGTGGCGGAGGCCTGGCGCAACTTGACCGCCGTGGGCGCCTCGCCCATCGCCATCACCGACAACCTGAACTTCGGCAATCCCGAACGCCCCGAGATCATGGGCCAGATCGTCCGCGCCATCGAAGGCATGGCCGAGGCCTGCCGCGAGCTCGACTTCCCGGTCGTGAGCGGCAACGTCAGCCTCTACAACGAGACCAATGGCGCCGCGATCCCGCCGACCCCCACCGTGGGCGGCGTCGGCCTCATCGCGGACTACGCGCTGCGCGCCGACTTCAGCTCGCTCAAGGCCGGCGACGTGCTGGTGCTGATCGGGGCGACGCAGGGCGAGTTCGGCGCCTCGATGTACCTGCGCGAGATCGGCGGCCGCGAAGACGGCGCGCCGCCGCCGGTGGACCTGGCCCTCGAGCGCAAGACCGGCGACATGGTGCGCGCGCTGATCCAGGGCGGGCAGCTCAAGACCGTGCACGACCTCTCCGACGGCGGTCTGGCCGCGGCGCTTTGCGAGATGTGCCTGGCCTCGAACGTCGGCGCCGAGTTGCGCCTGGAGGGCTTGCCCTGGGTCGCCCTCTTCGCCGAGGACCAGGCCCGCTACCTGGTGGCGCTGAACGACCCGACCCCGGTCCTGCAGGCGGCCCGCGCGGCCGGTATCCCGGCGGCGATCCTGGGCGAAGCCGGCGGTGAGGCGATCAAGGTCGAGGGCGGCCTTGACCTCCCGCTCAGCGAACTGCGCACCGCGCACGAGGGCTGGATGCCGGCGTTCATGGGCGAGCCGGCGTGAGCCCGCTCCGCCCAGCCGACGCCATCCGGCAGGAGCTGGGCGCCCTCGCCGACAAGCCGCATGTGGCCTTCGCCCTCGCCCACCTGGGCGAGCCGGGTTCGGCGGAGCTGATCCCGACTCCGGCGTCCGTCCTCGACCTCGACGCCTTCGACCGCAACGTCGCCAAGATGGCGGCCCGGGCGAAAGCCGCCGGCTTGGCGCTGCGCCCCCATTCCAAGTCTCACAAATGCGCCGCCCTGGTCCGCCGCCAGATCGAAGCCGGCGCGGTCGGCATCTGCTGCGCCAAGCTGGCGGAGGCCGAGGCAATGGCGGCCGCGGGGATCGGCCAGATCCTGGTGACCTCCCCCATCGCTGGGACCGCCAACGCCCAGCGCGCCGCGCGGCTGGCGGCCGAGCTTCCGGATTTCCGCATCGTCCTCGACCATCCCGACGCCGCTGCCGAGCTGGGCGCCGCCGCTCGAGGGCCGATCCAGGTGGTGATCGACATCGACGTCGGCATGGGCCGCACCGGGTGCCATGACGCCGAGCAGGCCGCGGCGGTGGCCCGCGCCATCGCCGCCCAGCCAAACCTCCGCCTCCTGGGGGTCCAGGGCTACGGCGGCGGCTGGCAGCACATCGAGGGCGCCAACGCCCGCGCCTCCGCCGCCGCGGAAGGCATGGCGAAGCTGACGGCCGCGATCGGCGCGATCCGCGAGGCGGGCGGCCATGTCGAGGTGGTCACCGGCGGCGGCACCGGCACCTTCGCGGCCGACGCCGCCCAGGGCGTGCTGAACGAGGTGCAGCCCGGCTCCTACGCCTTCATGGACAAGGAATACCGCGACGCCCTCAAGTCGGACCCGGACGGCGCCTTCGAACAGGCGGCGATGATCGTCACCACCGTGATCAGCGCCAACCATCCCAAGTGGGTGACCCTGGACGCGGGCCTGAAGGCCTTCTCCACGGAAGGGCCGATGCCCCAGCCGCTCACGCCCAAGTTCGCGGCGGCGACCTATCGCTTCTTCGGCGACGAGCACGGCATGATCGGCCGCCCGGCCGGCGAGCCCACGGTCCGCGGCGAGCGCCTGGCCCTGGCCCCCGGCCACATCGACCCGACCTTGGACCGCTACGACCTGATGCACCTGATCCAGGGCGACGTGCTGGTCGACATCGTCCGGCTGGAAGCGCGCGGCGCCTCCCAGTAGGTCCTACTTGGCGCCTTCCGGCACCAGACCCCAGGCTCCCGCGCCCAGGATGCACGTCGTCGCCTTGGGCGGGCACAGTCCCATCGAGCGCTCGGCGTAGATCTGGTCGATGATCTCGGGATTGGCCCGCAGCGCCTCACCCTTCAGCCGCGTCGATTCCGCGATGCCGCGCGCGGTCTCGATCTGGGCCGCGGCATTGGCCTCGGCCTCGGCCTTGCGCTGCTGCGCGGCCAGCGTGCGCTGCTCCACCTCGGTGCGGTTCTTGATCGCGTTGGTGATCGCCTCCGGATAGCGGATCGGGCCCACCCACTGCATGTCGCTGATCTCGACGCCCTTCGCCGCCCACTTGGCGCGGAGGTTCACGAACGCCTTCTGCAGCACCGCCTGGCGGCCCTGGCCCATCAGCGAGCCGGCGCAGGTGGCGGGCGCCGCGGGCGTGGTCTCGGTCGCTGCCTGGGCGGTATTCTGCGCCAGGGTGCAGGACACCGGCACCTTTTCCGCCTCGCGGGCCAGGAACGAACGCACGTCGTTGCGGATCGGGTTGTCGATCAGTTCGTCGAACGGCAGGCGATATTCGGCGTAGAGGTCGGCCGCCTTGTCGTCGCGGACCCGGATCGTCATCTGGACGTCCGCCGTCATGGGCAGGCCCGTCTGGTCGGCGAAGGCGATCTCTTCGTTCTCCTTGCCGTCCTGATTGCCCTCGCGGGTGAACGAATAGACCCGCTGGCGAGTCGGGTAGACGATGATCTTCTCGCCGATCCCCCGCCAGTGCCAGCCGGGCCCCAGTTCCGCCAGCTGCACGCCGGCGCCGTTGCCGAAGGTCTTGTTGAGGATTCCCGCCTCGCCGGACTGGATCGTGGTGGCGTGGCTGAGGACGGTGCACCCGGAGACCAGCAGGAAGCCGCCGATCACCACCGCCATGCCGACGAACTTGAGCCGGCCCTTCAGGCGGCCGCGCGATTCATTCAGGCTGCTCATGGGATTCCCTCGTCGATTGGGGGTTTGGCCGCGCTGTCGATTTGCCGGAGCAGGCGGCCAACCAACCTGATCCAGTACGCCGTGAACACGACGATGGCGGCGCCCAGCAGGAAGCCCACGATGGCCGCGACCAGCGTGCCGCCCTCGAAATGGGCCTCCAGGATCGCCGGGGTGATGACGCGGAAGGCGATCACGGCGAACAGCAGGCTCAGCGCCATACCCCCAACCGCGACCAACGCCGCCTTGAACTCTCGTTCCATCGTTCGCGCCGTCCCCCAGGTCCGGAAGGAACTGTGCGGCTCATCGGGCTGCACGGCAACGCTTGGGTTTCGTCAGGCCGCCAACGGCACGGCGCCCGCGGCGCGTTCGCACTGCGAGAGGATGTCGGCCATGGCCGAGCTCGGGCGCAGCGAATCCTTCGGCACGACGGCCTCGGCCATGATCCGATCGATATGGCGGCGGGCGCGGCTCACCCGGCTCTTCACGGTGCCGACGGGGCAGCCGCACATCTCGCTGGCTTCCTCGTACGAGCAGCCGGCGGCGCCCACGAGGACCAGGGCCTCGCGCTGTTCGTCCGGCAGCAGCAGCATCGCGCGCCGCAGTTCGTCCAGTTCGAGGATGGCGGCGGGGTTGGAGACGGCCACCAGGGTCTGCTCGGCCATCTCCTGGTCGAGGGCCACATTGCGCCAGGCGCGGCGACGCTCCGAATAGAACTGGTTGCGCATGATCGTGAACACCCAGGCCTTGAGGTTGGTGCCGGGTTGGTAGCTGGCCTGCGCCGTCCAGGCTCTCAGCAGACCATCCTGGGCTAGGTCCTCGGCCGCCGTCATGTCGCCGCACAGACCACGGGCGAACGCGCGCATGTGGGGAATCAGCGCCGTAAGGTCCTTGGAGAAGGTCATGGGTCGAGGCTTTCGGTGGTGACGCTCGAGGCGTGCGGAGCAGCGCCTCGGGTCACTGGCATTCCAACGCGTTCCGGACCGCCGGACAGGCGCCCGGGAAGGTCCCCGCGCCATTTGCAGGCGCGGGGCTCCTCGTCGTGAAGGCCGACGGCCCTAGTAGCTGCGGACCGGGCCCCGACGCATGTCGCGGACGTCATCCGACAGGGTGTCGAGCTTGGCCATGATCATGTGCTGGTCCCGGGGACGCAGGTCGCCGCCACGCCGGCGCAGGCTGCGCTCTTCACGGCCGATGGCCGCCAGGGTCCGCAGCGCCCGATTGCCCTCGGCGCGGGTCAGGGTGCCGTCGTTCAGGCCGCGACGGATGCGTTCGTCCAGCCAGGCCTGACGGCCGGGGATGTCGGAAGGCGCGTTCGCGCGACCGCCGTTGTGGTCGTTGTTCGCCTGGACCATGATCCACCGGCCGCGGGCGTCGTAGTAGCCCGTGACCTCGCCGCGTCGCCATTGGCCGTTGTCGTAGTAGCCCGGCTGCACGTCGGACGGACGCGTGGCCCGGCCGGCGATCCATCGGCCGTTGACGTCGTAGCGTCCGGTCGCCGGACCCGCGATCCAACGGCCCCGGGTATCGTAGTGGCCACTGGCCGCGCCCTCGACCCAGCGACCGTCGGCGGCGTAGTAGCCGGTGGCTGAGGCCGGGACCCAACGCCCCCCACGGTCGTAGTAGCCGGCGGCGGCGGGCTCGTTGCTCGCGACCGTCCAGCGGCCGGAACTATCGTAGTGGCCAAGCGGCGCACCTTCGACCCACTGGCCCTGGCGGTCGTAATAGCCGCGCGCGTTCTGCCGGCTGACGGTGCTGGCGTGCCACGCGCCGGCGTTGTCGTAATAGCCGTAAGCCTGGGCGCAGTCGCCGCTCGACTTCGAGAGCTGGTTGCCGAGGACGCCGCCGCCCAGGCCGCCGATCACGGCGCCGGCGGTGCGATCGCCCTTGCCCGCGATGGCGCTGCCGAGCAGCGCGCCGATGCCGGCGCCCGCGATCGTGCCGACCGCTTGCTGCGACCGCCGCTGCTCGCAGGTCTGCTGGGCAAAGGCGACCGAAGGGATGAGAGCCGCGGCGGCGATGCCGGCGGCGAGTAGATTCTTATGCATTTTGGGATTCCTGGAGAGGATTCAAATCCACTCCCTGGAAACACCATAGCACAGCTACCCGCTGGCGAGGTTATGAATCCGAGTTTCAAGGAAAACAATATTATATTCAGCTCGCGGAACCTATTCAATTTTCGCGGCATATGGCGCGCCACATACTTATTCAAGGGCGACGGTCACTTATTCATACTCGAACTCTGATCTGCGTATTGACTGACAGCGCGACCAGAGGCGCCACTGCGTCGCGACGGTGGCCCCGACCCGCACCTGCTGATTGGATGTCGAGCGATCCGCGGCCCCGATGTGCGCCGTCAGACACACCTCCGCCGAAAAGGCCTCCGTCACGAAGCCTTGGCCCAATCATCAACCCGCCGTCATCGAGCCGCTCTAACGCCCTCCCACCCGCCGGACCGAAGCTGGACAAGGCGGGCCGTTGGACAGCAGGGGCATCATGTACAAATCCAGGAAGGCGCTCGCCGCAGGCGCGGCGACCGGCATCATCGCGTTCGTGCTGCTGAGTGGCGGCGCCCAGGCCCAGGAGACCGGCGGAGGCGAGGTCGACGAGTTGGTGGTGACAGGCTTCCGCGGCTCCCTGGCGGCGGCGCGCGAACTGAAGCGGTCGGCAACGGTTACGTCCGACGTCATCGTGGCCGAGGACATGGCCAAGTTCCCCGACCTGAACCTAGCCGAGTCCCTGCAGCGCCTGCCCGGCCTGGCGATCACCCGCGAGGGCGGCGAGGGCCGCCGGGTCAGCCTGCGCGGCCTGGGCCCTGACTTCACCCGCGTGCAGCTCAACGGCATGGAGGTGCTTGGCAACGTGGACTCGCCCATGGACAGCCGCGGCCAGACCTCGCGGGATCGGGCCTTCGACTTCAACATTTTTGCATCCGAGCTCTTCACCAAGGTGGAGGTGCGCAAGTCGTTCTCGGCCGAGCAGGACGAGGGCGGGATGGCCGGCACCGTGGGCCTCTACACGGCCAAGCCGTTCGCCTATGACGGCACGCGCGCGGCGCTGTCGCTACAGGGCGGCACGAACTCGGCCACCAAGGACTTCCAGCCCCGGCTCGCCGGCATGCTGAGCCGCAACTGGGATGACCGCTTCGGCGTGTTGATCTCGGCCGCCTACTCCAAGCGGGACACCGAGGAACAGGGCTACAACACCTATGCGCCCAGCCGCGTGACCTCTGGGGGCACGGACATCTCCCGCCTCAGCGCCGCCGATCAGGCGCTGATCAACGCCGGCACGCTGGTGTTCCAGCGCGGCAACCGCCTGTCGGTCTGGAACTCGGACCAGGAGCGCCTGGGCCTCACCGCCGCCGTGCAATGGCGCCCGGTCGAGAACATGACCCTGACGCTGGACGCGCTCCACGGGGAGTTCACGAACGACCGGCGTGAGTTGCACCTGGCGACACGCGCCTCGCAGGCCTCCACGATCCTGGGCGGCTCCGTCCGCCATTCCGGGATCACCACGCCGCCGCCGCGCCTCAACGAGGTCCGCTACGACCGGTTCAACTCGGTGACCTACGCCGATGTCGACAATACGGTCTTCGCAACCGAGACGCGCCGGCAGAACGCCGAGAACACGTTCGACCAGTTGGTGCTCACCGGGGAGTGGGCGCTCTCCGACCGCCTCAGCCTCTCCGGCCACATCGGCCGCGAGACGTCGGACTACGACATCCCCGTCTCGGACAAGTTCTACACCGAAGCCTTCGGCGGCCTGATCACCGACTACACGGCCGGCGGCAACAACGCCCACAACACCTACAAGTGGGACACAACAGACCGCAACAACTACCGCGCCCACGAGATCGACTTCTCGGCGACCTACCAGTCGACCAAGCTGAACAACGCCGAGTTCAACGTCGCCTACGTCATCAGCGAGGCCGCCACGCTGAAGACAGGCGCCTCGTTCCGCGGCTTCCGCAATTCAGGCTACCAGCAGGTGACGGACGACCTGCTGCGCACGCCGTGGGAAACGGGCGCCCTCGATGACCGGGTCAACGACTACTATGAGATCTTCGACGAGCACGACGACCAGTCCTGGCTGATCGTCGACTGGGACAAGGCGCTGGCCAAGTACGGCGTCACGCGCACCCTGGGCGCCCCGCGCTCCATCTACGCCGTGGAAGAGGACACCAAGGCGGCCTACGCCCAGCTCGACTGGACCGCCAGCCTGTTCGGCCGGCCCGTCCGGGGCAACCTCGGCCTGCGGGCCTATGAGACCGAGCTGACCTCGTCTGGCACGGCCAACGTCGGCCCCATCAGCGTGAAGTCCAAGTACTCGGGCGTCCTGCCCGCCTTCAATGCGGTGATGGAGGTCAGTGACAACTTCCAGGTCCGGCTGGCGGCCGCGCAGAACATCAATCGTCCTTCGCTGGGCGCCTACGCCATGAACGGTACGGTCAGCCTGGACTCGGCCACGGGCTTCCTGACGGTCAACGTCGGGAACCCCGACCTCGACCCCTATACGTCCGATGAGTTCGACCTGTCGGCGGAATGGTACTTCGGCGACATCGGCATCGTCTCCGCCGGCGTGTTCCACAAGAAGATCGACGGCTTCGTGGTCAGCCAGCGCGTGACCAACGTGCCCTATTCCAGCACCGGGCTGCCGGACAACCTGATCGCCGGCGTCTCCGGCTCGCGGGTCGTCAACGAGTTCACCCGGCCGATCAACCTGAACGACGCCACGCTCTCGGGCCTCGAGCTCAGCGCCCAGAGCGATTTCTTCTTCCTGCCCGGGGTGCTGAAGGACATGGGGGTCGTCGCCAACGTCACCTTCATCGACTCCAAGACCACCTATCCGAACGGGGCGACCGGCGAGATCTTCGGGATGAGCGACCTCACCTACAACGTCACGCTCTACTACGAGACGCCGAAGTGGGGCGCGCGGGTGTCAGCCAACTACCGGTCCGAATACCCGATCGACGGCGGCGGCTTCCGGGCCACCACCTATGTCGACGCTGCGGCCTTCTACCAGCTGACCGACCGGATTCGGTTGACGATCGACGGCGTCAATCTGACGGACGAGCGCGAAGAGCAGTTCAACGGCGCCCAGGCCAAGCGCCTTTGGAACACGACGAGCAGCGGTCGCACCGTCCTCGTCGGGGCGAATATCCAGTTCTGAGGGTCGCGAAGGACCCTCTCCCCGCAAGGTGGAGAGGGTCCACTCCGTTAGGCCGCCAAGGCTTCCGCCCTTCGCCGCCGCAGGGCTGAGCCCGCCACGCCAAACCCCACGATCAGGATCGCCCAGGTCGAGGGCTCCGGCACGGCCGTCATGAAGGTCCGGAAGTTGGCGTCGGTGTTGAGCGCCGTGATCCCGCCAAAGCCCTGCTTGGTGAACAGGCCGCCGCCCGCATAGCCGTTGGTGGTCTGCCCACCGGAGCCATTCGAGTACGTCGTGAACCGGCGGACGCACGTTGGCGTCGCGCAGGGGTCGACGCTCATGCGGAACGTCAGCTTGTCGCCGGCTTCAGCGAAGATGTTCGCCGCGCTGAAGTCGAACGAGATCGGATAGGCCAGGCCAGGAGGCTGGGGCGTCGCAAACGGTCGGCTCACGCCGCCCAGGAGGTTTGCGCTCGAGAAGGCGCCCCCGGCGGTGGGATTGCCGCCCTTGAAGACCTCCAGGCGGAAATTGCCGCCGGCGCCCTGATAGCGGCCATAGATGTCGATGCCGGCGAGGTAGCCGGACGTGCCAACGGTCCAGGTCTGGTACAGGTTGGTGTGCAGGTAGTCGAAGGGGAACGCGCCGCCCTGATAGTAGGACGAGGCTTCAAAGCCCGAGACCGGCGTGAACGCCTTGTAGTTATCAACGTCGACGACGGCGGCCGCCTCCGCCGGGAGCGCGAAGGCCAAACACCCGGCCCCCGCCAGCGCCGCGCAGAGCTGTTTCCACATCCACCGATCCCCCTGGCTGCCCGCGCTGAGCCGCGACCCGCGCAGCCTCAGAGGTAGCGCGCCGACGGCCTTTCGACGTTGCGCAGGGGTCTCAAAATCCCGGGGCCCGCTTTCACCAGCGTCTCAATCGCCGCTAGCGCCCCCCAGCTCCAGCATCCAGGTCTGGAACAATAGCGCGCCGCCGCCGATCGAGCTGCCGGAGCCGCCCGCCCGCAGGTCGCGCGGCGCATAGCCGAAGCGCCGTCGGAAGGCCGTGCTGAAGTGCGCATGGCTGGAGAACCCGAAGTCCTGGGCGAGCTCCGCGAGGCCGCGCGTCTCGGCCGGATCGGACAGCAGCACGTGCACGGCCTCCAGCCGCCGCCGCTGGATATGGCGCACAACGCCCCCGCTGCGCTTGAAGGCGCGATAGAGCGTCGGGCGACTGACCCCCAGCGCCTTGCAGATGGAGGCGGGCGAGAGGTCGGTCGAGCCCAGCTCGTCCTCGATGTGCCGACGCACACGAATGACCACCCGATCCTGCGGTGCGCCCGGACCGTCGGGGTGGTCGGGCGCAAGGGTTTCCAGGCTTTGGGCGATCATCCTCAACGTGGTTCTCTGGATGACCGGCACATCGGCCGCCCTGGCTTCCGGAAGGTGCCGGACCAGGGCGGCGAAGTGCTCGGCCAGGATCCGCGCGGTCGCGCCGTCCAGGAGGCGGCCGTGCAGGTCACGCACCTGCGGCGCCAACGCCATCAGGGCCGCCCGGGGGGCCGCCAGCAGGATGAACTCCGCGGCCGACGAACGCGCCTTCCAAGGCCGCGCGAAATCGATGACGCACACCTGCCCCGGCCGCAGGTCGCATTGCCGCCCGTCGAAGTCGCCGGCCAGGTGGCCGCGGGTGACCAGGCCGAACGTGAAGGTGTCCCGCCCGTCGGCGGCGATCCGCGCCACGGAGCGGCGGAGGTCGACGGGCGTCAGGCGTCCCCGGGTGACCACGATATCGCCCAGCAGCCAGGACTCCGATGAGACGGCGAAGTCGGCCTCCGCCTGTCCCTCCGGCAGGGTCACGTCGTAGGCGGCGACCAGGGCGGCCCAGCGCACGCGCCCCTCGCCGGGCGGAACGTCCGCGCTTTCGAAGCTCAGGAAGGGGACGCCGTCGGGCAAGGCTTGAGACTCCGCATCGCCAAGCCTTAGCGAAGAATCGCTTCGCCGGAAGGCCCGCCGCGGCCCTCAGTCCCCGAGCGCTCGGTTCAGCAGCTCCAGCGCCGCGGCGGCGAAGGCCTCCATGTTGGCGGCCCGGTCGGCGGACCCGGTCTCGATGGTCAGGACCGCCTCGACCGGGCCGGAGACCGCCACGCAAGTGTGCCCGGCCGCGTCGCCGTACGGATTGCCCGTCGGCCCCGCCGCGCCGGTCTCGGAGATCCCCCAGGTCGCGCCGTAGCGTTCCACCTGGTTGCGGGCCAGCAGCAACGCATAGGGCTCGCTGGCCGAGCGGACGCCCTCCAGCGCCTCGCGCGGGATGTCGGTCAGCAGCACCCGGGCCTTGGCCGTGTAGACCACCGCCCCACCCAGGAAATAGGCGCTGGCGCCCGGCACGCTCAGCAGCGCCGCCGAGATCAGCCCCCCCGACGAGCTCTCGGCCACGGCGATCTTCTCGCCGCGGGCCTTCAGCTTCTCGCCGATCTCCGCCGCGAGGGAATAGAGCTTCTCCATACCGATCCTTCCGCCGCCGGCCCCAGAGGGCAGGCCTCCTATTCAAAAGCCGGGCGCGCATCCGCGCCCTTGGCCAAACAGCCGTTCGAGGGCCATGATGCCGGTATTGAAAAGAAGAGCCATACCGTCGGGAGGAATTTGATGGACGCCCAGTCGCAGTGGACCGGCCTGGATGCGAGCCGCCTGGAGCGGATCACCGAGCACCTGGAGCGCAACTACATCGGACCGGGCAAGATCCCCGGCTGCCAGGTCAGCGTCGCCCGCCACGGTCACCTGGCCTACTTCAAGTCCTTTGGCGCGATGGACCTGGAGCGCGGCAAGCCCACCCGCGACGACACCATCTACCGCATCTATTCCATGACCAAGCCGGTCACCTCGGTCGCGCTGATGACGCTGTACGAGCAGGGCTATTTCCAGCTCAACGACCCGGTCTCGCGCTATGTCCCGTCGTGGAAGAACCACCGCGTCTGGGTCTCCGGCGAGGGCGACGACATGCAGACCGAGCGGCCGACCCGCCCGGTCACCTTCCGCGACGTGCTCTGCCACACCGCCGGCCTCACCTACGGCGGAGCCCTGCCGGGCGTCGGCATCCAGCACCCGATCGACAAGATCTACCGCGCGCTCAAGATCCGCTCGCTGGACGGCGCCGACACCATGACCGAGTTCATGGACAAGCTCTCCCAGGTCCCGCTGCGCTACCAGCCGGGGACGGCCTGGATGTACTCCCTGGCCACCGACGTCTGCGGCGCCCTGGTCGAGATCATTTCAGGCAAGCCGCTGGCCCAGTACTTCGACGAGGTGATCTTCCAGCCGCTCGGCATGAAGGACACCGCCTTTTCTGTCGCCCCAGACAAGCTCGATCGCTTCGCGGCCAACTATCAGCGCGGACCCGATAAGAAGCTGAAGCTGCTCGACGATCCGGAGACCAGCCCCTTCCGGTATGAACCGGGCTTCAAATCCGGCGGCGGCGGCCTGACCGGGACCAGCGCCGACTACCTGCGGTTCTGCGAAATGCTGCGCCGAGGCGGGGAACTGGACGGCCACCGGATCCTGGGCCCCCGCACGCTCGAGATCATGCACATGAACCATCTGCCGGGGGGCAAGGACCTGACTCAGGTCGCCCTGGGCGGCTTCTCCGAGACGGCCAACGAGGGCGTGGGCTTCGGGCTGGGCTTCGCGTCCACCATGGACCAGGTCTCGACCGCCGGACTGGGCGCAGGCGACTACTATTGGGGCGGCGCGGCCTCGACGATCTTCTGGGTCGATCCGAAGGAGGACCTCTCGGTCGTCTTCATGACCCAGCTCATGCCGTCGGGGACCTTCAACTTCCGCGGCCAGCTCAAGAGCATCGTCTATTCGTCGATCATCGACTGAGGCGTCCCCTCCCCCTTCCGCTCGTCATCCCCGGGCTTGACCCGGGGATCCATCGGGCAGGCCGGTTGGATGGCCGGGTCGAGCCCGGCCATGACGAGCAGTGGGGCGGCGTGGCATTGCCGCTGCTGACACGCCGCTGTCAGCAGGCGTCGGCTACATCCCTCCCAACAGAGGGACACGGGCATGGCCTACGACGCGCAAGACGACGGACGACGCGACTTCCATTTTCTGTACGGACGCTGGAGCGTCGAGCACCGGCGGCTCACCGCGCGTGGCGTCGGCAGCCAGGACTGGGACGTCTTCCACAGCGAAACCTTCTGCCAGGGGCTGATGGGCGGGCTGTGCAATGTCGACGAGAACGACTTCCACGACCGGGGCTTCCAGGGCCTGTCGTTCCGCACCTTCAACGTCGAGACCCGCCGTTGGTCGATCTACTGGGTCAACAGCAGCTCGGGCGTGCTGCAGGATCCGGTGTTCGGCCGCTTCGAGAACGGGACTGGCCTGTTCCACGGCGAGGATGTGGACGGCGACCGTCCGGTGAAGGTGGTCTATCGCTGGGAGGACATCACGGCGTCTTCCGCCCGCTGGAGCCAGGCCTTCTCGTACGACGGCGGCCAGACGTGGGAGACCAACTGGATCATGGCGTTCACCCGCACGGCCTGAAGCGACAATGACCGAACACCTCCTGTCCCTCGGCGCCCTGTTCGGCCTGGCGCTGGCCACCTCGATCATCCCCGGCCCCTCGAACTTCCTGACCATGCGTATCGCCATGCGGCGCGGCCGCGGGCCGGCGCTGGCCACCGCGATGGGCACGACGCTGGGCTGCGTGATCTGGTGCGGGGCGGCGGTGGTGGGCCTGGGCGCCCTGCTCGCCGCCGCGCCTTGGCTCTACAAGATTCTGCGGGTCGGAGGCGGCCTGTACCTCATCTGGTTCGCCATCAGCCTGTGGCGCGCCAAGCCCGAGCCGGAGGCCGCCGAGCCCCCGCCCGGCGCGGCCCGGGCCGCGTTCTGGCAAGGCCTGGCCATCTGCCTGACCAACCCGAAGTCGGTGCTGTTCTTCGCCAGCGTCTTCTCCGCCTATGTGGGTCCCGAGACGCCGGACTGGGTGCATTGGGCGGCCGTTCTGGTGGTCACCGCCACCTGCATGCTCTGGCAGGCTGGGCTGGCGCTGGCATTCTCCGCCCTGCGCGCCGCCCAGGCCTATGCGCGGGCGCAGAAGCCGCTGGATCGCGGCGCGGCGGGCCTGATGGGCGCGTTCGGCCTCTCGCTGCTCTGGACGGCCGGCTGACACGGGCTTAAGTCCGCCCCATGCCCATGTCCCAGCCCGACCTGGAAGCCGCCCTGCGCGAAGGCTTCCCCGACGCCACCATCGAGATCGAAGACCTGGCCGGCGACGGCGACCACTACAAGGCCCGCATCGTCTCGACGGCCTTCGCCGGCCTGCCGCGCGTGCGCCAGCACCAACTGGTCTATGCCGCGCTGAAGGGCAAGATGGGCGGAGAGCTCCATGCCCTGGCCCTTGAGACCTCTGCGCCAGCCTGACGCGCTTGACCCGAACGGTCGGCGTCCCTAGCTCTTTGTCGACCAATTCTCGCCGAAAGGGCGACCCATGTCCGAAGCCGCCGCCGCCAACCCCGTCCACGACTGGATCGCCAAGTCCGTGGCCGAGCACAACGTCGTCCTGTTCATGAAGGGCGAGCCCGAACAGCCCCGCTGCGGCTTCTCGGCCGTGACGGTGCAGATCCTCGACCACCTGGGCGTGGACTTCGTCGGCGTGGACGTTCTGCAGTCCGAGCCGCTGCGCGAGGGCATCAAGGCCTATTCCGACTGGCCGACGATCCCGCAGCTCTACGTGAAGGGCGAGTTCGTCGGCGGCTGCGACATCGTCAAGGAGATGTTCCAGTCGGGCGAGCTGAAGACCCTGCTGGAAGAGCAAGGCCTGCTGACCGCCTGATGAAGCTGCTCGAACCGCCGGAAGGCCGGCAGGTCTTCTCCCGCGCGTTCGAGCCGACGCCTGCCGACATCGACGAGAACGGCCACGTGAACAACGTGGTGTACCTGCGTTGGGCCCAGGACATGGGCGTGGCGCACTGGCAGAGCCGCGCGCCGGCGTCCGAGCAGGCGATCTGGGCCTGGATCGCGCTGCGCCACGAGGTCGACTACCGCCGCCCGCTCCTGCCCGGCGAGACCGCCCAGGCCCGCACCTGGGTCGCCGACGAGCCGCAGGGCCCTCGCTTCGACCGCTTCATCCGGATCGATGGCCCCGACGGCCAGATGTGCGCCCAGGTCCACACCACCTGGGTGCTGATCGAACAGGCCACTGGCCGCCCTCGCCGCGTGCCGGGCTGGATCACCGAGATGTTCACCTAGGCGCACCGGCGCGCTCCCGGAAGCCGCGGCATGTCGAGGCTTGATCAATCCATATCTCGTGAGTTATGAGTTCACTCATAGCCAGAGAGTTATGCGTTGCCGCCATCACCTCACGACCTGCTCTTCAGAACTCTCGCCGATCCGACGCGGCGCGCGCTCTTCGAACGCCTGTGCCGCGAGGGCGAGCAGACGGTGGGGGCGCTGACGGCCCAGGCGGGGGTCTCGCAACCGGCCGTCTCGAAGCACCTGGGGGTGCTCAAGCAGGCGGGACTGGTGCGCGACCGCCACGCCGGCCGCCAGACCCACTACAGCGCGCAGCTCGGCGCCCTGGCCCCGCTGATCGACTGGACGAACCAGATGGCCGGCTTCTGGGAGACCCGCTTCGACGACCTGGAAGACCTGCTGAAGAGGATGGATCAATGACCGATACCGCGACCGAAACCCGCTCCGTCGTCGTCGAGCGAGAGATCAGCCACCCGCCCGAGAAGCTCTGGCGCGCGCTCACCCAGCCGCACCTGATCGAAGAATGGCTGATGAAGAACGACTTCGCGCCGTCGGTCGGCCACCGGTTCAACCTGCGCGGGGACTGGGGCGGCGTCCTCGACTGCGAGGTCCTGGTCGTCGAGCCGATAAGCACGCTCGCCTACACCTGGAACTTCGCGCACGACGACCCGGCCTACAGCCTGGAGAGCGTGGTGACCTTCACCCTCACCCCCACCGCGACGGGCACGCACCTGCGCATGGAGCAGGCGGGCTTCCGTCCGACCCAGAAGCATGCCTTCGGCGGCGCCCACGCCGGCTGGAACAAGTTCTTCGGCGCCCTCGAGGAACTGCTGGCCCGAGCCGACTGACGCCCGCCGATACGCTCAGCTCATTCAGAAAGGGAGGTTACCCATGAACTTGAACGCCTGGATCCGGCAGACCCACCGCTGGGTGTCCATCGCCTTTGTGGCCGTCGTCGTCGCCATTTTCGTCACCCTGGGCCTGGGCAAGCAGCCCGCCCAATGGGTGTATTATGTTCCCCTGGCGCCGCTCGCCTTCCTGGCGCTGAGCGGCCTCTACATGTTCGTCCTGCCGTACGTCGCCAAGGGGCGCGGCCAGCGAACCCTCAGCAGCTAGGAGCAGGCGCGATGACCGCTAAGCCGACCCTCCTCTCCGGCGGCAATCCGCAGATCGCCAAGGCCGACGGCGACGCCCCCGTGCAGGCCTATATCGCGGCCATGCCGGGCTGGAAAAGCGAGGCGGGGCGACGCCTCGACGCGCTCATCGAACGCACCGTCCCGGGGGTGAAGAAGGCGGTCAAATGGAACTCGCCCTTCTACGGCGTCGAGGGCCAGGGCTGGTTCCTCAGCTTTCACTGCTTCAATCGGTACGTGAAGGTCACCCTGTTCCGTGGCGTCGCGCTCGATCCGCTCCCGCCGGTCGCGTCCAAGGACCCGAACACGCGCTACTTCCATATCCACGAGGGCGAACAGCTCGACGAAGCCCTCGTGGCGAGCTGGATCCGCCAGGCCGCGGCGATTCCCGGCTGGATGGCCTGACGCCGCCCCCGACGCCGACCTCAAGAACAAGGTTGAGACGATGCAGAAGAACGACGTCGTGGACCCGGGCGCCTCACCCGCCGAATTCATCGACGCGAAGATCAAGGCGTTGGGCGATTGGCGGGGCGAGGCGCTCGCCAGGGTTCGGGCGCTCATCCGCGAGGCCGACCCGGAGGTGGTGGAGGAGGTAAAGTGGGGCGGTGTTCCGGTGTGGTCGCACGCCGGCATCATCTGCACCGGCGAGACCTACAAGGCCGCCGTGAAGCTCACCTTCGCCAAGGGCGCCTCGGTCCCGGACCCCTCCGGCCTCTTCAACTCCAGCCTCGACGGAAATACCCGGCGCGCCATCGACATCCGTGAGGGCCAGGCGATCGACGAGGCGGCGCTGAAGGCGCTGGTCCGCGCCGCCGTGGCGCTCAATGGGGCCGCGCAAGCGAGCGCACGCACCCGGAAGGCGCCGAAAGCCGGTTGATCACACGCCAGGCCGCTCTCGCGTGCGTCCCGTCTCGGGCGAAGGCGACGAACCTGACGGCGCCGTCTCCTCCCCGTCCTCAGGTTCGGTGAGATCGAGCACACCCAACCGCCCCTGGTTGAGAAGCGTACGCGCCTGGGCCGCGGCCTGTCCGCCGTGGGGGTTGTTGAGCACCGGGGCCAGGACGGCCGCGGCATCGTCGCGCCGGCCCTTCTGCAGCAGGGCCATGCCCAGGCGAAACGCGTTCTCCTGAACGGCCGGGGCCAGGCGCCGCGCCTCGGAGAGCGCCGCCAGGTCGTTCTCGGTGGGAAACACCGGCTCGATCGAGCGGCTGAGCGCGTAGGCGTAGAGCGTGCGGAAGTCCCCCTTGTCCAGTTGATAGGCCTTCGCCAGCATCGGCCGGGCAGCGCGGTAGCGCGCTTCACGCGCGGCGGACGACCGCATGCCCGCCATCAGCTGCCCGGTTCCGGCGAGCAGCAAGTCCTCCAGGTCATTCGGCCTGGCGTCGAGGCGGCGCTTCATGATGGCCTCCCCGGCCGCCACATCGCCCATCACAAACTCGGCTCGCGCCAACGTCCGTTCGGCCAGTTGGTCATCGGGGTATTTGGCAGCCCTCCGTCGGACATCTTCCAGGAAGTCCGCATCGACCTGGCCCGTCGCCGAAAGCGTCAGCCGAAGGTTGTCGAGAAGGAACTCATCGGCGCTCCGCGGCAGCATCGTCACCGTCATCTGCGGGGCGAGCGCCGGGTTCTTGATGCCGAGCATCGGCAGCTTCCGGTACTTCTTGAGAGCTGCGGTCAGCTCCGCCAGGCTGCCGCCGGTCGCCTCCTGGAAGGCCTTTACCGGGTCCTTGCCCGCCGCCACGGCCTTGATGGCCTGGTTGAGCTGATTGGCCCGCTCCGGGTCACTCCGCATATAGTGGGTCAGCAGCCAAGCCTGTGAATAGTAAGCGTTGGCGCGTTCTGGCCGGGTTTCGCCGGTGGTCTTGGAGAGCAGTTCCTCCATCGGCAGCCAGGTCTCGTTAAAGATGCCGTGGGCTCGCGCGGGGCTGTAGCCGCCAATCTTGATCTGATCCTTGGCGATCTCCGTGGTCATGAAGTACTCCGCCCACCCCTCGACGAACCATGCCGGATAGGCGGCCGGAAAGTTCTCCAGCATGAAGTGATGGGCGTATTCGTGGAACAGGACGTCGTCCGCCCCGAGAGCGCCGTCGCCCTTCACCGCGAACGCGAAGACACCTTCGTTCATCGCGTTGTAGAAGCCGAGCGTGTGCTTCCGCAGATTGGGTCTGACCCTCTTGAGCTGGCTCGGGCCATCCAGAAGGAAGACCTGCACCTTGGTGGCTGCCCGCCGGTCGACGGTCGAGGGGTGGAATCTTCGCAGGACCCAATCGTAGGTCGTGAGCTTGGTGGCGAACTCGCGCACCGACTTCTCCCCGCCTTGTCCGTAGACAACGAACTTGTCGGTCTCGGCGCGCACCCACTCTGCATGCGCCGGGACGACCGACAGGAGCAGGACGCCGGAGCTCAACAGCAGCCCGCGGATGAACTCTTGAACTCTCATGCTGCCCCCGCACCAAGTTGCGGAGGTTAGTTGCACAGCTTTGGCGTGTCGAGCGTCCCCGCCAGCGATGAACTTCGGCCCAGGGCGGATGGGCGCGCGCCCAGGCGGCCGCCGCAGGGGCCCCTAGCGCCCAGGCCCGGTCCAGGCCAGCAGGGGGTTCAGCAGGAAGACTGGCGCCCGCGACGCCACGCCCAGCTCGGTCCAGGTGAAGGTCAGGTCCGTCCTGCCCATGGCGAACGACCTGCACGTGTCGACCCGCTTGCGCCCGAACGCCAGGGTGACCGCCTCGCCCTTGCGCTCCACGTAGAAGGCGAAGTCGGCCTTGGCCGTACAGCCGTTGGACGCGACGCTGATGGTCAGGGCCTCGCGGCCCGCCTCGGCGCGATAGAGCGGCTCCAGCTCGGCCAGGCCGGAGCCCATCGGGGCCACCACCCGAGGCGGGGTCGTGGCGCAGCCGCAGAGCGCCAGGGCGGCGAAGACGAAGAGGCGACGGTTCATGCCGCGCAGTTCGCCACACCCAGCGCCCAAGCAAAAGGCCCCGGATCTCTCCAGGGCCTTCCGCAAATTCCGTCTCTGGTCGGCGGCGTCTTAGGACGCGTAGAATTCGACCACGAGGTTCGGTTCCATCTTCACCGGATACGGCACTTCGGCCAGTTCCGGCGCACGGACGAAGGTGGCGGCCATGCCCTTGACGTCGACCGTGATGTAGTCGGGCGTGTCACGCTCCGACGACTGCAGGGCTTCCAGGACCAGGGCCATGTTGCGCGAACGCTCGCGCACCGAGACCACGTCGCCGGCCTTCACGCGGTACGACGCGATGTTCACGCGCTTGCCGTTCACCAGCACGTGGCCGTGGTTGACGAACTGGCGGGCGGCGAACGGCGTCGGCACGAAGCGCGAGCGGTAGACCACCGCGTCCAGACGCGACTCGAGCAGGGCGATCAGGTTTTCCGAGGTGTTGCCCTTGCGGCGCGCAGCTTCCGTATAGATGCGGACGAACTGCTTCTCGGTGATGTTGCCGTAGTAGCCCTTCAGCTTCTGCTTGGCGCGCAGCTGCAGGCCGAAGTCCGAGACCTTGGACTTGCGGCGCTGGCCGTGCTGGCCGGGGCCGTACGAGCGGGTGTTGACCGGGGACTTCGGGCGACCCCAGATGTTTTCGCCCATCCGGCGGTCGAGTTTGTACTTGGCGCTGTGGCGCTTGGACATAGATGGCTCTCTGTTCGACGCGGGCCGGCGTCCTCTTGGAGAGAACGCGATTTCAACGGCGGCCTTGCATCACCCGTCATAGGTTTCCGGCCACGCAGGTTGCCCCGGCGGCTGGAAGGCGCGGTGTATGACGGCGGAGGCCTCCTGAGTCAAGAAAGTCGCTCCCCCTTGCGCGAAGTCAAAGTCGTGCGCCTCGCGGGACGGTCTCCTCTTCCTCGCCCCAAGAAGGGGCAAACCCAGGAGGATTATCATGAGTGCTTCCCAGCAAGTGCCCGTGACGCAAGGCGCCGCCGCGTCGCGACCCCTCGGGACCATGTTCGGCTCCCTCCAGCGTGAGATCGACCGGCTGTTCGAGGATTTCAGCCCCACCTTCCTCGGCCGCGAGGGCGCGCCGGAGGTGCGTTGCCGGATGAACCTCGCCGAGACCAGGGAGGGCCTCGAACTGACCGTCGAAGTGCCCGGCATGGAGGAAGACGACGTGCAGGTCAGCATCTCGGACGGCCAGCTCATCGTCAGCGGCGAGAAGAAGTTCGAGAAGGAAGAGAAGGACAAGAACTACCGTTTCGTCGAGCGCGGCTACGGCGCGTTCTCTCGGTCCATCGACCTGCCGCCCGGGGTGAAGGCTGAGGGCATCCAGGCCAGCCTGGCCAAGGGCGTCCTCAAGATCACGGTGCCGGCCCCCGCCAAGCCGGAGGCCAAGAAGATCGAGGTCAAATCAGCGGGCTGACCCTGGCCGGAGAGCCCGCTGAAGGCCGGCCTCCCCTGTCGCCGGGGAGGCCGGTCGATCATGCGGCCCGCAGCGCCGGCAGCCGGTAGCGCCCGTCCTGGAAATCCGCCGAAGGCAGATAGGCCCGCAAGCTGAGGCTGAACGGCCCCTGGGCGGGCGCGGGCAACCAGTTGGCGCTCTTGTCCCCGCCGGGGTCGGCGCGGGCGATCCAGATGTCGAGTGAGCCGTCGGAATTGGTCTTCAGGCCCGGCGTCCGGTCGCCGATCGAGTAGCGCTCGATCGGGTTCTCCACGAGGAAGAACTGCCCGTCCTCCGTCGGCTGGTACATGGTCAGCGACCAGAACCCGGCGACCGGCGGCAGTTGCCCGGCCGGGAAGTGCAGTCGGTAGGGACCCTCGCCCGTGACGATGCGCCCCCGATCGGCGACCGGCTGCATGTACATGGCCTCCGCCGGCGGCAAGGCCGCCAGACCGATGAGGGCCACGGCCGCCCGGAACAGGTAGTCCTGGTGGAAATAGCCCAGGGTATGGCGCGGATAGGTCCACCCCTGGACCGAGGCTCCCGGCCGCATCGTCTGAATCGCCGCCTTCGCCTCGGCGACGCCGGCCTCGATCTGGCCCAGAGCGGTCGCATCGAACCGGCTGGCATCGAAGATCCCCGCCGGCGTCAGGCCCAGCGCGCCGACCCGTCCGAAGAGAACCCCGTCGGTGGCCGGGGGCGGGTCTGACCTCAGGAGCTCGGCCAGCGAGGCGAAGTAGTCGAGGGGCGGCGAGTGGCGGTTCGCATAGGCCTTGGGGCGCGCGCCCGCGGGACCTGACAGCCGCAGCCCGTCCTGGACCTTGTGCACCGCCGCCAGATCCTGCGGCCCGTCCACCAGGGTGCGGGCCAGCAGCCAGCCATGGGGCGTGTTGAGGCGCACCGTGTCCGGCCCCGCCCCCGGCTGGCCCGGGCCGACGATGGTGTAGCGCCCACCCGCCCCGCCCGAGGTCCGCGTGCCCAGGACGAAGTCGTTGTCAGTGTACATGTTCATGCCCGCCACCGAGATGTAGCGGTCGCCGGTCGGCGGCACGGTGAGGGTCACCGGGCCCTTGGTCAGATCCAGCCAGGCGCTGGAATAGAGGGTGTCGTTGTTGGGCGAGGTGATGGCGCGCCCCTCGGGGCCCACCAGCCGGCGGCTATGGCCGAAGGCGTTCAATCCGGCGGGCTGGCCGCGCCCTCTGTTCAGCGTGCGGTCCCGAGCCCCCGCCATCTCGATCCACGGCAGGCCGTAAAGCCACGCCTCGCGCGCCGCCGATTTGAGGTCGCCGCCCGCCGCATGCGCCCTCGCCGCTGGAATCGTCCCGATGACCGCCAGCGCCGCCAGCACCTCACGCCTGTTCACGTCACATCGCCTCCCTGGAGTGAGCGGGAACCTGACGTCGCGTGGGCCGTCAGACAACCTGGAGCGGAGGCATACGGTAATAGCCCTGGAGCAACTCGGGCTTGGGCAGGTAGGCGCGCATGAAGAGCGCGAAGGGCGCGGCGGGGGCCGGCAGCCAGTTGCCCTCGCGCTCTGGACCGGGGCTGTCGTGGCCGATCCAGATGTCCAGCGAGCCGTCGTCGTTGGCCTGCAGGCCCGGCGTGCGGTCGCCGATGGCGTAGCGGTCCAACGGGTTGTCCCAGAAGAAGAACTGCCCGTCGTCGGTGGCCTCGTAGAGGCTGAGCGACCAGAACGAGTTCACCGGCAGAGGCGCATCGGCCGGGAAGTGCAGTCGCCAGCCCTGAGTCCCGTCGAACAGCCTGCGCGGCAGCGGGCCTTCCGCCTGGAGGTACATGGCCTCCGCCGGCGGCAGGGCGGCCAACCCGCCCAGGGCTACGGCGCCCCGCAGCAGGTAGTCCTGCTCGAAATCGCCCAGCCGCGAGCTGGGATAGGACCAGCCCTGGATGAAGTCGGTCCCGGAGAGCCCGCCGCCACCCCGCACGGCCTTGCGGCCCTCGGCCAGGCCGGCCTCGATCTCGGCCGCCTGGGCCGGCGAGAACCGGGTCGGGTCGAAGCCGTCCAGCAACCCCAGCGGCGCGATCGTCCGCAGCAGGCCGAGGTCGGTCACCGGCGGCGGATTGGCGGTCATCAGCGCCGCGGCGCTGGCGAAGTATTCGCGCCAGTCCGCCGAGCGCGCTGCGTAGGGGCCGGGCGGCTCCGTCGCCGGACCCTGCAGCGAAATCCCCGCCTGCACCTCACGGGCGGCCTCCAGGTCCTCGGGGCTTTCCACCAGAATGCGGGCCAGGGCCCAGACGTGGTCGGTGGGCGAGCGGACCACGTTCCAGCCTTCCGCCGCCTCGCGTGGCCCCACCAGCCGGAAGGTCCCACCGTCCGGGCCGGTCGTCCGCGTACCCAGGATGGCGAAGTTGTTGGTGTAGGCGTCCATCAGCGCCAGCGACAGATAGCGCTCGCCCGCCGGCGGCAGGGTGATCGTCACCGGCCCGGCCGACAGGTCGATCTGGGCGGTGGAATAGAGGGTGTCGGTGTTGGGCGTGGTCACCGCCCGGTGCTTGTGGTTGGCCAGATGCCGCACGTGGGCGAACACGCCCATCTTGTGGCCCACGCCCTGCCCGCGTTGCCGCGTGGTGGCCAACTCGATCAGCGGCAGGGTGTAGATGTAGGCGTCCCTGGCCGCCGTACGCAGATCGCTCACTCGGTCTCCTGTCCTCGCCGGGTCCGGGCGGCCAGCGCGTCGGCGACCTCCGCCGCCTCCGCCCACCAGGCCCGGATCATCTCACCCGCCCGACCCGGCGTAGAGAGCCGCACGGCCTGGCCGGCCCAGAGCGAGAGATACTCCGGATCGTCGGCCTGGGCGGCGGCGGCGCGCATCGGCTGGGTCAGCCGGTTCTGCACAGGATAGGCGGGGACGTCGTCCTGCACCCCATGCATCAGACGCATGAACCTGTTCTCGATTCCGCGAGCGTGGCGGCCGGTGAAGGCCCGGGTCAGCCGCGTCGGATCGTCGGCGGCCGTCTCGGCGGCGCGCCGCCAGGGCCTCGACGTCACCGCCTCGTCGGCCAGCAGGAAGGCGGTGCCCATCTGGACGGCGGCGGCCCCCAGGGCCATGCCCGCGGCCACCCCACGCCCGTCCATGATCCCGCCCGCGGCGATCACCGGCAGGTCGACGGCGGCGCGGATCGTCGTCACCAGGGCCAGGGTCCCCACCAGGCTCTCCTCGATGCCGCCCAGGAAGTGGCCGCGGTGGCCGCCCGCCTCGAAGCCCTGGGCGCAGACGCCATCCGCGCCGGCCTCCGCCCACGCCCGCGCCTCGGCCACGGTCGTGGCGGTCCCGACCACATAGGTCCCGGCGCCCTGCAGCCGCTTCACCTTGGCCGGCGTCAGGATGGAGAAGGTGAAGGAGGCCACTGGCGGCGCGGCCGCGACCAGGGCCTCGAACTGGGCCTCGAAGTCGGGGGCGAACTGGTTCGGGGCCTCCGGCAGCGGCGCGCCAAGCTCGGCGTACCAGGGCGCCAGGCGCGCCAGGGCGGCGGCCACCTCGCCGGGCGCCGGATCGGCCTTGGGCGCCATCAGCAGGTTCACGCCGAACGGTGCGGCCGTTCGGGCGCGGATCTGCGCGACCATCGGCCCGATGTCGCCGGGCGCCAGTGCGCCGGCCGCCAGCGTCCCCATCCCCCCCGCCTCGCTGACCGCCACCGTGATCTCGTCCAGGGTGGCGCCCACCATCGGCGCCTGGAGGATCGGGATCGGCAGGCTGTCCAGCAGGGCCGCGAGGCTCATTCCAGGTCCCCCTGCTCCGCCTTCTTTGCGGCTAGCTTGGCCAGCACCCGCCCGCGTCCCCTGGACAGCGCGGTCACCACGCCCCGGAACGTGCGCACCTCCTGTTCGGAGAACCGCGCCTTGCCCAGGGCGGAGCGCAGGTTCTGGACCATCGACGGCCGCTTGTCCGGCGGATGGAAGAAGCCGGCGGCGTCCAGCTCGCGTTCGAAGTGCTCGAACAGGCCCAGCATCGCCGCGCCGTCCGCCGGCGGAGAATGCTCGCGGAAGATCGCCGGCGGGGCGTCCAGCACGGTCGTGCGCCACTCATAGGCGTTGATCGCCACGGCCTGGGCCAGGTTCAGCGAGCGGAAGCGCGGGTCGATAGGGATGGTGACCACCGCCTGGCAGAGCGCGATGTCGGAGGTTTCCAGCCCGGCTCGCTCGCCGCCGAAGAGCAGGCCCACGCTCTGGCCGTTCGCCGCCGCCTGGGCCAGCTCGACCGCGCCGGCGCGCGGCGTGAAAACCGGCAACTGCAACTCCCGGGGCCTCGCCGTCGTTGCGAACACCAGGTTCAGGTCGGCGATCGCCTCGGCGACGCTGTCGTAGACCCGCGCGGCGTTCAGCGGCCACTCGGCCCCCGAGGCCAGGGCCCATGCCCTTTCCTGGGGCCAGCCGTCGCGCGGGTTCACAAGCCTCAGGTCATCCAGGCCGAAGTTGGCCATGACCCGTGCGACGGCCCCGATGTTCTCGGCGAGCTGTGGCGCGTTCAGGATAACGACAGGTGCGATAGGAGAGGCTTCGGCCATGCCGCGTTTAGAAGAGCCCGATCGCCGGAAGGCAACCCTTGACCGTCGCGCCCTGCTGGCCGCGGCCCCGGCGGGCCTGCTCGCCGCCTGCGAGCCGAAGATGCCCATCACCGTCTCGACCACGCCCAAGATGGATATCGAGGGCATGACCAAGGCCGTCGTCGGGATCGCCGCCGCCGCCCGGCCGGGCCATCTGGGCGTGGGCCTAACCAACATGGAGAGCGGCGAGAGCTTCGTCTTCAACGGCGACCGCACGTTCCCCATGCAGAGCGTCTTCAAGCTGCCGTTGGCGGCCGCGATCCTGGGGGAAGTCGACGCCGGCCGCGCCGTGCTCACCGAGTCGTTCTATCTGCTGGAGAACCAGCTCTCGCCAGGCTTCTCGCCCATCGCCGCGGCCTGGCCTGAACGGCGGCAGTATTCGCTGCAGGCGCTGTTCGAGGCGATGGTGATCGACAGCGACAACACCGCCGCCGACGTCCTGATGAAGCGCATCGGCGGCCCCGGCGCGGTGACCGCGTGGCTGACCGCGAAGCGCGTGCCGGAGGTCCGCGTCGACCGCTATGAGCGCGAGCTGCTGCCGGCGGTCCACGGCATGCCCTCGTTCCGCCCGGCTTGGCTGCGCGGAGACGCCCTCCAGCGCGCCCGCGGCGCCGTCCCGCCGGCGACCCGGATGGCGGCGATGCGGGCCTACATGGCCGACCCGCGAGACACCGCCACGCCGCGCGGGATGCTGGAGTTCCTGCAGATGCTGGACAGGCAGGAGCTGATCACCCCCGCCTCCACCCGGTTGCTGATCCAGCTGATGGGCCGCACCAGCCGCGGGAACGGCCGCATCAAGGCCGGACTGCCCAAGGACGCCGTCCTGGCCCACCGCCCGGGCACGTCGAGCGTCGACCAGGGAATCAGCACCGCCCACAACGACGTCGGGATCTTCACGCTCGCCGACCGGCGGTCGTACGCCCTGGCCGTCTTCCTCTCCGGATCGACCCTGGACGACGCGGGCCGCGACCGGATCATCGCCGAAGTGGCGCGCGCCGCGGTCCGAGCGGCCGGCTAACCCTTAGGGAGCCTTTGCGTCGGCGTCCGTGACGGCTATACGGCCCCAAACGCATTACGCCCGGAGCGCCTGCCCCTCATGGCAAAGATCAAAGTCGCCAACCCCGTCGTCGACATCGATGGGGACGAGATGACCCGCATCATCTGGCAGTGGATCAAGGACAAGCTTATCCACCCCTTCCTCGATCTGGAGATCGAGTACTACGACCTGGGCATGGAGAACCGCGACGCCACCGACGACCAGGTGACGATCGACGCGGCCATGGCGATCAAGAAGCACGGCGTCGGCATCAAGTGCGCCACCATCACCCCCGACGAAGCCCGGGTGAAGGAATTCGGCCTCAAGAAGATGTGGAAGTCGCCGAACGGCACCATCCGCAACATCCTGGATGGCGTCGTCTTCCGCGAGCCGATCATCTGCAAGAACGTGCCGCGCCTGATCCCCGGCTGGACCAAGCCGATCATCATCGGCCGCCATGCCTTCGGCGACCAGTACCGCGCCACCGACTTTGTGGTCCCGGGCCCCGGCAAGCTGACGATCAAGTTCGAGGGCGCCGACGGCAAGGTCATCGAGCACGACGTCTACGACTTCAAGACGGCCGGCGTCGCCATGGCGATGTACAATGTGGAGCCGTCAATCCGCGACTTCGCCAAGGCCTGCTTCAACTACGCCCTGCAGCGGAAGTACCCGCTGTACCTCTCGACCAAGAACACGATCCTCAAGGCCTACGACGGGCGCTTCAAGGACATCTTCGAAGAGATATACCAGGCGGAGTACATCGAGAAGTTCAAGGCCGCGGGCCTGGTCTACGAGCACCGCCTCATCGACGACATGGTCGCCTCGGCGCTCAAGTGGAACGGCGACTTCATCTGGGCGTGCAAGAACTACGACGGCGACGTCCAGTCCGACCAGGTCGCCCAGGGCTTCGGCTCGCTGGGCCTGATGACCTCGGTGCTGATCACCCCGGACGGCAAGATCATGGAGGCCGAGGCCGCCCACGGCACCGTGACGCGCCACTTCCGCCAGCACCAGAAGGGCGAGAGCACCTCCACCAACTCGATCGCCTCGATCTTCGCCTGGACTCAAGGGTTGAAGCACCGCGCCAAGCTCGACGGCAACGCCGAGCTGGAGCGCTTCGCCTCGACCCTTGAGCGGGTCTGCGTCGAGACCGTCGAGAGCGGCTCGATGACGAAGGACCTGGCGCTGCTGGTCGGCGACACCCAGGGCTGGCTCACCACCGAGGGCTTCCTCGACAAGGTGGCCGCGAATCTTGAGAAGGCGCTCGCCGCCTAGCTGACGTCGTCCACGGACGATCGGAATTCAACGCCGCATGCGGGAGACCGCGTGCGGCGTTTCTCGTTTCAGCGGCCTTCGACCCAGAGGTCGAGCGGCTGCTTCTCCTCATGGCGCACGAGGAACATGTAGCCCAGCACGAAGACCACGACGGCCACGAAGGTGGCGCCAAGGAACCCCGCCGGAGAGGCGAACCACAGGCTCAGCCACAGGATGAGGTCGCCAAGGACCAGCATCGACCATCGAACGAGGAGGCTGAACGCGTGATAGGTGCGCTCATGCTCCACCACAAAGGGGGTCTGATTGAACTGACGACCGGTATCCATCTTTCGGGATCCTCCGCGAAAACCTGGTGTCGGGCGCAAGGGAACGCCTGACTGGCGAAGTTGTCAATGTTCTTGCTTTGTTCGCCGCCGTCGCTAAGCTGGGGCCACGTTCAGGAGGGACCCATATGAGCATTGGCTATGTCACCATCGGCGCGCACGACGTGGAGGCGGCGCTGCCGTTCTTCGACCGGATGTTCGGCGCCATCGGCTATGAGCGGGGCGACCCGGAGGGCGGGTGGGTCTTCTATGGCCCCAAGGGCGGCTCGCCCTGCGTCGGGATCTGCAAGCCGCACGACGGCCAGGCGCCGCGGGCCGGCAATGGCATCATGATCGCCTTCAAGGCCGATGGCCCCGACCAGGTAGCCGCCGCCCACGCCGCGGCCCTGGCCGCCGGCGGCTCCGACGAAGGGGCGCCCGGCTACCGCCCGCCCGAGGGAACCAGCTTCTACGGCGCCTATTTCCGCGATCCGGTGGGCAACAAGTTCTGCGTCTACGCCACCAGTTAGGCGCAAACGAAAACGGCCGGGGTTTCCCCCGGCCGTTCGCATTCTTGGTCTGGATCGAGCTTAGGCGGCGATCGCGCGGCGGCGACGCAGGGCCGCGCCGGCCATGCCGAAGCCGCCGATCATCAGGGCCCAGGTCGCAGGTTCCGGCACGACGGTCGGATCGTTGTCCCAGTCGAACTTCGCCGTGACGCCCAGGGAGTCGGCCTGCGGGTTGCAGACGTGCTTCCAGTTGCAGTTCTGATCGGTAGACCAGAAGAGACCTTCGTTGAAGCGACCGCCGCTGACGGTGAGCGTCATCAGGCCAGGGTTCGTCACGCCGGGGGTGTTGTTGCCCCACTCGAGCTGGGCGACGCCGCCGTTGTTCCAGATCAGTTGGCCGCCTTGGAAGAAGCCGCCGATCTCGGCGTAGCCGTTCGCATTGCCGCCCACATAGATCGGGCCGTCGTTGTCGCCCGGGCTGGTGAAGGTGAACTTCAGCGTGACCGACGTGTTGTTCAGGTCATCGGGATTGACCGTGCCTTCGTTCGTCCAGATCTGGAACAGATCCTCATACTGGGGATCGGTGACCGCCAGGTCCTTGCTGAAGATCCCATTGCTGGTGTCGGTGAAGATCTTCAGGTGACCCGGATCGGAGTTGTCGCCGATGGTCAGCGTCCAGTTCCCGGCGAAGACGGTGGCGTTGGCCGCGGAAGCGGAAAGCGCGAGAGCAGCAGTAGCCGCGACCGCCGCGATGGATTTCAGTGCCATGGGAAGCCCCCCGAAAGGCGTTTGGATAACAGGTTCTAAATTGCCACAACCTGGAGGGTTTGCATCCCACTTCACCTCTCCGGGGAATATCAATGTTAATCGAGGCTTAAAACGCGAGATTTCCCCCTTCGGCGGTCGCCTACTCGACACATGCCCGCCCGTTTGGCGTGGGCGCCGACCCGTAACGACGGCGTAAGACCCGCCGCGCCGAGGCTGGGAATCAGGCTCGGCCATCGATAGGCCGCGCCGTCAGCCCGCCAGCGCCGCCTTCACCGCCGCCAGTCCCTCGGCCGCCTTGGCGCCATCCGGAGCCCCGCCCTGAGCGAAGTCGGGCCGACCGCCCGCCCCCTGCCCGCCCATGGCCAGCACGCCGGCCTTGGCGAGGTCGGCGGCGTTGAACCTGGCTTGGGCCGCGCCCGTGACGGCCACGGTGACCGCCGCCTTGCCGTCGGCCGTGCCGATCAGGACGATCACCCCGTCGGGAAGCTGCTTCTTGAACTCCTCGGCGATGGGCCGAAGGTCCTTGCCCCCGACGCCGTCCATGATCCGCGCCATGACCTGCACGCCGCCGATCTCCTCGGGACCGGTCGCAGCGCCGCCACCGCCGCCCATGGCCAGCTGGCGCTTGGCGTCGCCCAGCTCCTTTTCCAGCTTGCGGGCCAGGAGTTGCAGCGCCTCGACCCGGGCCGGAACCTCGGACACGGGGGTCTTGAACTGGTCGGCCAGGCCCTTGGCCACCGCCGCCTGATCCAACAGGTAGCGCCGCGCGGGCTCGCCGGTCAGGGCCTCGATGCGGCGCACGCCGGCGGCCACGCCCTGCTCCGAAACGATCTTGAAGATGGCGATATCGCCGGTGCGAGCCACATGGGTGCCGCCGCAAAGCTCGACCGAATACGCCCCGTCTCCACCCAGGGCTTGGCCCAGGGTCAGGACGCGCACGCTGTCGCCGTACTTCTCGCCGAACAGCGCCATGGCGCCGGCCTCGATGGCCTGCTGCGGCGCCATCAGTTGGGTCTCCGCCGCGAGGTTCTGGCGCACCACGGCGTTCACCTCGGCCTCGATCCGGTCGATCTCGTCCGGGGTCAGCGGCCCCCCGTGGCTGAAGTCGAAGCGGATCCGCTCGCCATCCACCATCTGGCCCTTCTGGGTCACGTGCGGACCCAGCACATTGCGCAGCGCCGCGTGCAGCAGGTGAGTGGCCGAGTGGTTCGAGCGGGTGGTCGCACGCGTCTCCGGATCGACCGCCAGGCGCACCTGCGCGCCGGGCGCGAGCGTGCCCTCGAGGATTTCCACATCGTGGACATAGAGGTCGCCGGCCTGCTTCTGCACGTCGGTGACGCGGGCCCGGCCGCCCTGCCATTCCACTTCGCCCCGGTCGCCGGCCTGGCCGCCGCTCTCGGCATAGAAAGGCGTACGGTCGAAGAGGGCCTGGACCTTGGCGCCGACCACGGCGGCGTCCACTTCGTGGCCGTCCTCCATCAGCGTCAGCAACTCGCCGGTGGCCTCCGTGGTCTCGTAGCCGACGAACACGGTGGGGCCGAGCCGGTCGCGAATGCCGAACCACTCGGCGGCGGCGGCCACCTGGCCGGAGCCCGTCCACGCCTCGCGCGCCATCTCGCGCTGGCGAGCCATGGCGGCGTCGAACTCGTCGAGGTTCACCGTCAGGCCCTTGGTCCGCACCGCGTCCTGGGTCAGGTCCAGCGGGAAGCCGTAGGTGTCGTAGAGCTTGAAGGCGGTTTCGCCCGAGAGCACGTCGCCCTCGTTCAGGCCGGCCGTCGCCTCGTCCAGCAGCGACATGCCGCGGCCCAGGGTGCGGCGGAACCGCTCCTCTTCCTGGCGCAGGGTCTCGACGATGGCGGGCTCGGCGCGGCGCAGTTCCGGATAGGCCTCGCCCATCTCCCTCACCAGCGTCGGCGCCAGGCGGTGCATCAACGGTTCTTCCGCGCCCAGCAGGTGGGCGTGGCGCATGGCGCGGCGCATGATCCGGCGCAGCACGTAGCCGCGGCCCTCGTTCGAGGGCAGCACCCCGTCGGCGATCAGGAAGCTGGTGGAACGCAGGTGGTCGGCGATCACCCGGTGCGAGGCGCCGTTCGAGGCCGCGCCGGCGCCGCCCACCAGCTCGCGGGAGGCGGCGATGATCGTGCGGAACAGGTCCACGTCGTAGTTGTCGTGCACGCCCTGCAGGACGGCGGCGACCCGCTCCAGGCCCATGCCGGTGTCGATCGAGGGTTTGGGCAGGCTCTCGCGGCGGCCGTCGGCGAACTGCTCGAACTGCATGAAGACCAGGTTCCAGATCTCCACGAACCGGTCGCCGTCCTCGTCCGGGCTGCCGGGCGGGCCGCCGGGAATGTGGTCGCCGTGGTCGAAGAAGATCTCGGAGCACGGGCCGCACGGCCCGGTGTCGCCCATGGACCAGAAGTTATCCGCGGTCGGGATGCGGATGATCTTGTGGTCCGGCAGGCCGGCGATCTTCTTCCAGAGGTCAAAGGCCTCGTCGTCGGTGTGGTAGACGGTGACCGTCAGCTTCTCCGGGGGAAGCTGGAATTCCTTGGTCAGCAGGTTCCAGGCGAGCGTGATCGCCTGTTCCTTGAAGTAGTCCCCGAAGGAGAAATTCCCCAGCATCTCGAAGAAGGTGTGGTGGCGCGCGGTGTAGCCGACGTTGTCCAGGTCGTTGTGCTTGCCGCCAGCGCGGACCGACTTCTGCGACGAGGCGGCGCGCGGCCACGGCGGGGTCTCGGCGCCCGTGAAGTAGTTCTTGAACGGCACCATGCCGGCATTGACGAACAGCAGGGTCGGATCGTTCTGCGGCACCAGCGGCGCCGAGGCGACGACGGCGTGCTCGTTCCGCTGGAAGTAGTCCAGGAAGTGGGTGCGGATCTCGTTCAGGCTCGGCATCGGGCTACAATCATCAAGCGTTGGACAGGGTCGCCACCCCCCAGGTGGGGACCGCCGACCCTTTACGAAACCTGGGCCGCACAACCAAAGAAAAAGGCGCGCGCCCGCGGAAAAGCGGCGCGCCGACCCCGAGCTCGGACGCCCCAAACGAAGAGGACGCCCAGGGCGCGGGCCCTGGACGTCCAGCCTCGTAAGGTCGCCTGGCGGCCCCCGCATCGGGTGGCTCGTCGGGGCAGGCCCGGATGGCGGAGGGGACCCGCCCCGGGGCGCGGGCCGCCTGAGGCGGCCCTAGAGGGAGCCATCCTCGTCGTCGACCTCGCCCGCGGCGGGACCGACCAGAAGCTGTTCCTCGACCACGTCCTTGGCGCCGCGCACCTGCTTCTCGATCTGGGCGGCGATGTCGGGGTTCTGCTTCAGGAACTCGCGGACGTTGTCGCGGCCCTGGCCGATGCGCTGGCTGTTCCAGGAGAACCAGGAACCGGACTTCTCGACCACCCCGGCCTTGACGCCCAGATCGATGATCTCGCCCAGCTTGGAGATCCCCTCGCCGTACATGATGTCGAACTCGACCTCGCGGAACGGGGGCGCGATCTTGTTCTTCACCACCTTCACCCGGACGTTGTTGCCGACGATCTCGTCGCGCAGCTTCACCGAGCCGGTGCGGCGGATGTCCAGGCGGACGGAGGCGTAGAACTTCAGCGCGTTGCCGCCGGTGGTCGTCTCAGGCGACCCGTACATCACCCCGATCTTCATGCGGATCTGGTTGATAAAGATCACCAGGGTCTTGGCTTTGGAGATCGAGGCGGTGAGCTTGCGCAGCGCCTGGCTCATCAGGCGGGCCTGCAAGCCGGGCAGGCTGTCGCCCATCTCGCCCTCGATCTCGGCCCGCGGCGTCAGGGCCGCCACCGAGTCGATCACGATCACGTCCACGGCGTTGGACCGCACCAGGGTGTCGGTGATCTCCAGCGCCTGTTCGCCGGTGTCCGGCTGGGCCACCAGCAGGTCGTCCAGGTTCACGCCCAGCTTGTGGGCGTAGCCCGGGTCCAGCGCGTGCTCTGCGTCCACGAAGGCCGCGGTGCCGCCCGCCTTCTGCACTTCGGCGACCACATGGAGCGCCAGCGTGGTCTTGCCCGAGCTTTCCGGCCCGTAGATCTCAACGATCCGCCCCTTGGGCAGGCCGCCGATGCCCAGCGCCAGGTCCAGGCCCAGCGAACCGGTCGAGAAGGACTCGATCTCGATCAGCCCCTTGTCGCCCAGCTTCATCACCGAGCCCTTGCCGAAGGCCCGGTCGATCTGAGCCAGCGCCGCCTCGAGGGCGCGCTGCTTTTCCGAATCGTCTTTGCCCACGAGCTTCAATGCCGACTGCGCCATGTCATGAACCCTCTATCCCACGATTCCGCCAAGCGGGTGGGCCCAACCACCGGGCCGCCGCTGGACTCAGAGGTACCGGGTTTGTTCCAAGTTCGCAAGATGTTCTCTTTGAGATGTACGTCCGGAATTGTCGTAGCCTGCGCCGGACTACGTTCCCGGCGCGGCGGCTACCGCGGGGCGGGCACGAGCAGGCGCAGTTTTCCTTCAAGCTTTCAAGGCGGCGCCCATAGGTTAGGCGCCCCAGCTTCCCTGCAAGCGACCTCAGACTTTCGGCCAGGCGCAGGCCAGGGTCCGCGCCTACATTGCGCTTGGTCCCGCAGCCCGCGGGCGAAGGCGTCCCATGGCTTCCCAGAAGAGCTCCCGCTTCGTCAGCGGCTTCGGCGTGCAGGTGCTGGCGGCGATGGTGGTCGGTCTGGCCCTTGGCTTCCTGGCCCGCCAGCTCGGCGCCGACGCCGGCCAGCCGGGTCATGGCCTGGCCGAGACCCTGCGGATCCTGGGCGCGTCCTTCGTCCAGCTCCTGAAAGCCTTGGTGCCACCCCTGGTGTTCACCGCCATCGTGGCCAGCATCGCCAACCTGGCCCAGCTCCAGAACGCCGCTGGCCTGGTCTGGCGCACCCTGCTGTGGTTCGCCATCACCGCCCTGATCGCCGTGGGCATCGGCATCGCCCTGGGTCTCGTTCTGCAGCCGGGCCTGCACGCGGGCGTGGCGGCCGAGGCGGCCAAGGCGCCCGGCACGACGGGCACGTGGCTGGACTTCCTGACGGGCCTGATCCCGGCGAACTTCCTGGGCCTGACCGCTTCGACCAAGCTCGCCGACGGCTCGGCCGCCACGAGCGTCTCGTTCAACGTGCTGCAGATCCTGGTGATCTCTCTGGTCGTTGGCGCCGCGGCGCTCAAGGCCGGCGAGGCCGGCAAGGCGTTCCTGGCCTTCAACGCCTCGGCGCTCGTGGTCATTCGCAAGGTGCTTTGGTGGGTGATCCGGCTGACCCCGATCGGCACCATCGGCCTCCTGGGCACGGCGGTGGCCAAGTACGGCTGGGACGCGCTGGGTCAGCTCGGCCAGTTCGCGCTCGCCATCTACATCGGCCTCTTCCTGGTGCTGCTGGTGGTCTATCCGGCGCTGCTGGCCGCGCACGGCCTCAACCCGGTCAGGTTCTTCCGGGCCGCCTGGCCGGCGATCCAGCTGGGGTTCGTCTCGCGTTCCTCGATCGGGACGCTGCCGGTGACCGAGCAGGTGACCGAGGTCGGCCTCGGCGTGCCCCGCGCCTATTCCGCCTTCGCCGTGCCCCTGGGCGCGA
>Ga0255338_1001386_pt1 | contig 46456 bp, 45 predicted proteins | sample MeOH1_35cm_T4_19_FD_203715 | JGI IMG/M metagenome (GOLD analysis project Ga0255338, IMG submission 203715) | Sandy soil microbial communities from University of British Columbia, Vancouver, Canada - MeOH1_35cm_T4_195 | ecosystem: Engineered > Artificial ecosystem > Sand microcosm > Unclassified ...
GCTTCGACGGCGAGTCGGGTCGCTCGCTCACGGAGTTCCTGAGGGTACTTGTAGTTCGCCATGATGAGTCTGGGGTGATCCTTCCGGGATATCTGGCTCACCCTCAATGAAACCAGGGACGATTCAGGATCGCGTAGAACGCGATGATGTACAGCACCACGAGTGCGGTGGCCGCGGGCCAGACGAGGGCGACGATGCCCGCGGCGATGGAGACCAGGCCCATCGCGAGCCACCAGCCCCAGCCGTCGAGGCGGGCGCGGTCGCGAATCGCGTGGTAGACGAGTACGACGCCGTCGACGATGGCGTAGATGCCGAACACCACCACCAGGGCCCAGACGGTGATCCCCGGCCACACCAGGGCGACGACACCGAACAACACGGCGAGGATGCCCCGGATCAGCACCAACCACCACATCTGTTTGAACAGGGGACTGAACTGATCGTTTGCGGTGAAAGCTCTCTCGGACACGGCCACTCCTAGGATGCGGTCTCGTAGTTCGGGCACAGCGTAGGCCCGTGCCGCCCCTGCCGCCTGCCGAATGACGATCCGATTCCCAGTCGTGACGAGCGTTACCGTGGAGCGATGGCTAGGGTGCGGATCGGGATCTCCGGCTGGCGGTACGCCGAATGGCGCGGCGACTTCTACCCGGCGGGGCTGGTGCAGCGCCGCGAACTCGAGTACGCCGCGGAGCGATTCGGATCGATCGAGATCAACGGCACCTTCTATGCGCTGCAGCGGCCGTCGAGCTTTCTGCGGTGGCGGGACGAGACACCGGACGGGTTCGTCTTCGCCGTCAAGGGCGGCCGGTACGTCACCCACATGAAGCGCCTCGTCGACGTCGACGACGCTCTCGCCAACTTCTTCGCGTCCGGTGTGCTCGCCCTCGGTCCCAAGCTGGGGCCCGTGCTGTGGCAGCTGCCGCCCTCGTTGGCATTCGAGCCGGAGCTGATCGCCGGGTTCGTCGAGCGGCTACCCGCCTCGACGACCGAAGCCGCGGCACTCGCCGCGCGCCACACCGAGAAGGTTCCCGGCGAGCGGGCGTGGACGGAGACCGAGGCGGACCGGCCCCTCCGGTACGCGCTCGAGGTGCGTCACCCCAGCTTCACGGACCCGGCTGCGGCGGCACTGCTGGCCCGGCTCGACGTCGCCCTCGTCGTCGCGGACACAGCCGGGCGGTTCCCGTTCCTGACCGAGGCCACCGCCGATTTCGTCTACGTGCGACTGCACGGAGACACCGAGCTGTATGCGAGCGGGTACGCCCCCGAGACGCTGGACGAGTGGGCGGCGCGGATCCGTGGCTGGCGTTCCGAGGGGCGGGACGTGTACGTGTACTTCGACAACGACATCAAGGGCTACGCGCCCTGGGACGCGCTCGAACTGCAGCGCCGCGTCGGCTGACCGTGTCGGTGCCGCATGGCAGGCTCGTCGTGACGCGCCGGCGCTCGCCGGGAGCATCGGCGACCCGAGGAGGACATGGTGTGGCCCACGCACTGGCCGCAGCTCGCGCGGGAGATCGCGGAGCACACCAGCGCGGCGCTCGCCGCCGCCCGGTCGCGGTCGGCCGCGGCCTGGGAGGACGCGACGACCGAGCTGGTAGCGCTGCCGTACGAGCAGGTCGCGGGCGTGCACGCGACGATGATGCGCGAGCTGCTCGAGGAGCTGCACCCCGACGGGCTGACCGGCGAGGACGTGCAGGCGGTGTTCGAGCGCAGCGCGCGCACGGGGGCCGCGTGGCTGCCGTCGCTGCACCCGGACACGGTGGTGGCCGTGCTCACCGGCACCCTCGGGGTGTCCGACCACGACGCACCGAAGGCTCGCCCCGACGAATACCTGCGGGCCGGCCTGATCGTGCTGGCCGACCTGCTGGCGGCTCGCCGGGTGGACCCCGGCACGTACCTGCGTCGCGCGCTCGGGGAGATCGAACGCGCCGAGACCGTCGAGATGCCCTGACGGTCGGGTCGCACTGACGGTCGGGTTGCCCTGACGGTCGGGTTGCACTGACGGTCGGGTTGCACTGACGGTCGGGTTGCACTGACGGTCGGGTTGCCCTGACGGCCGGGATGTCCCGACGTCCCGCCTCAGTGACGGGTGTGGTCCTCGACCGCGCGGGTGAGCCGTCGCAGCAGCGCGGTGAGGGTGTCGAGTTCGTCGTCGGTGAAGCCGTCGAGCATGCGGCGCTCACGCTCGACGCGGCGGGGGAACTCGGCGTCGACCACGGCGCGGCCCGCTTCGGTGAGGGTGAGCAGGACGACGCGGCCGTCGCGCTCGAAACGCCGGCGTTCGACCAGCCCGAGCCCGACGAGGCGGTCGGCGTGCTTGGTGGTGGAGGCGCCGCTCAACCCGGTGACCGACGTGACCTCGCTGGCGCGCAGTGGCGTGCTGCTGCGCGCCAGCGCGCACAGCACTTCGAACTCGGGGCGTGTGACGCCGCTCGGCACGAGTTCCCGGTCGAGCTGGGAGAGGGCGAGAGAACTGATCCGGGTGATACGGCCGATGACGTCGATCGGGCGGGTGTCGAAGCCGGGGTGCGTCTCGGCCCAGCCGAGCCGAACGTGATCCACGAAGTCCTCGGGCTGGGCGGTGTCCGACATGGGTCCATCCTAGCGAGGAGTCTCACACTCAATTCACATTTAATTTATCTCTGAAATATCTACACTGGAGCGGTGCACCCCTCCCTCCCGATCCCGGACCACGGCCGCCTCAGGCACTCGAGGACCGCGCTCGCGCATTCGCTGTCGCCCGCAGCGTGGCGCGAGGCGCTCGAATTCCGCAGTGCCGATGCCACCGTGGCCCCGGCACTGCGCGTGGGAACAGCGGTGCTCGTCGCCCTCGTCGGAGGCGGCCTGCTGCACCTGCCGCACCTGGCCGGCTTCGCCGCCCTCGGCGCACTCGCCTCGGCCTTCGGACGCTACGAGCCCTATCCGCGGCTGGCCGGCAAGATCGCGATGGTCGGTCTCGGCGTGGTCGGTTACGTCGCGCTCGGCGCTGGGGTCGGCGCGGGCGCGGTGCCGATGTGGGCCCAGATCGCCGTGCTCTCGGTGGCGGCCGGTTTCGCCTTCTGGGTTCTGGGTGCCTTCCGGCTGTCCGGGCCGGGTCCGGTCATCCTGGTCTTCGCGGCCGCCGGCGCGGCCGGGTTCGCGCGCACCGCCACGGACCTGCGGGACGCGGTTGCTGCGGCGACCGTGGGAGTCGTTGTGGGATGGGTTGTCTCGATGGCCCCCGCCCTGTATCACCCGCACGGGCCCGCTCGGATCGCCGTCGCCCGCGCTCTCGCGGCGGTCGCGGCGATCGAGCGCGACGGTCACCGTGCGGTGCCGGGCGCCCGCGCGGCGATCGCCCGGGCTCACGACGTCGTCGCGCTCGGCTCCCGAACCGGCGTCCACACCCACGAACTCCTCGCGCTGCTCGCCGCGGCCGGTGCCGTCGTCGACGAGGCCGAGTCCGACGCCGTGCCCGATCGAGTGGCCGAGTTCGCCCGATTCGAGGCCGAACTTCGGAAAGTCCGCCGCGACATCGCCATTCCCCGTGTCGACGGGACCGGAGCACCCGTCCCCGCCCGGCCCGTCGGATTCGTGCGTGACGGAGCAGCGCGGCTGCGGGACCGCGCGATCCTCGTCGGGGCCGGCCGGGTGCTCCTCGCCGCGCTCCTGGCGGGCTGGTTCGCCGCCGCGGCGGGTCTGCACCACCCGCTGTGGGCGACGATGGGTGCGATGGCCGCGTTGCAGGGCGTCAACTACCGGCAGACCGTGCAGCGGGCGATCCAGCGTCTGCTCGGCAACGTCGCGGGCGCCGTGCTCGCGGCGGCGTTGATCGCGCTGTCCCTGGATTACTGGCCGTACGCGCTGGCGATCGTGGTGCTGCAGGTCGTCGCCGAGCTGTACGTGATGAAGAACTATGCCGCGACGTCCGTTGCGGTGACCGCGATGGCCCTGCTGCTGACCGGGCTCGGCGAGAGCCTGGGCCCGGAGATCGCGATGAGCCGGATCGCCGACACGCTCGTCGGGGTGGTGCTCGGTGTGCTCGTCGCGGCGGTCACCATCGACCGTGCCGACCGGCACCACCTGCGGCCCGCACGATAGCGCCCCTGGTGTGAGAGCCGCGGACCGACGCCCGGGCTGCGACGCATCGGCGGGGCACGATCGCACGGGGGCGATCGCACCGGGTCTAGCATCGGCGCATGCGCGTGCGCCGGATCGTCGACCTGAGCCGGACCGTCTCCGGCGACACCCAGGTCTATCCCGGAGATCCCGTCCCGGTGCTGAGCCCGCACGCGACGCTCGAGCGCGACGGGTACAACCTGCTGCGGATCGAGATGGGTTCGCAGACCGGAACCCACGTCGACGCGCCGCTGCACATGCGCGCCGGGGCCGCCCCGATCGACGAGGTTCCCCTCGACCGCTTCGTCGGCCGGGGAGTCGTCCTGGACGTGCGGGGCCTGCCGCCGCGTACCGCCGTGACCCCGCGGCACCTCGCCGGCGGGCCGGAGCCGGGGCCCGGCGACATCGTCCTCGTGCATACCGGCTGGGCCGAGCACTACGACACCGATACCTACTTCGAGCATCCCTACCTGGCGGCGGACGCGTGCCGGTGGGTGCTCGAACGCGGCGTGCACGCCATCGGCCTCGACGCCCCGAGCATCGACTCCGCTCTGGGCGCCGACTTTTCCGCGCATCGGCTCGTCGCCGCGGCCGGCGGCATCGTGTGCGAGAACCTGTGCAACCTCGAACTCGTCGACTTTCCCGATCCGCTGATCAGTCTCCTTCCGCTGCGGCTGCAGGGCGCGGACGGTGCGCCGGTGCGGGCCGTGGCGATCGAACTCGAACCGTGATCACGGCACCTGCGCCGCGACGATCCGTGCGGTGCCGTATGCCGCGGTGCCGAGCGTGACGACCGCGAACGCCACGATCCACACGGCCGTCGGTACGCGGGTGAGCCAGCGCAGCTGATCGGCGTCGGAACCCTGCCCGCGGCCGCGCCGATGGGTGCGCGCCAGTTCGAGGACCGGCCGGGTGGCGCCGAACAGCAGCACCCAGGTCGTCAGGTACGCGACGGTGTAGCGCACCAGCTCGTCGCCGTAGTACGCGGCGACTCCGATCACCGCACCGACCGCGAGCACCGAGACGAATCCGAAGAAGTTGCGGATCAACAGGATCAGCAGGGCGAGGGCCGCGAGTACCGACCACAGCACCGCCGCGGGCCGGCCGGTGGTGAGGAGCGTCGCGGCGACGAACCCGAGCACGGCCGGGCCGGTGTACCCGGCGAACGCGGTCGCGATCATGCCCGGACCGCGCGGATTGCCGGAGGACACGGTCACTCCCGAGGTGTCGCTGTGCAGGCGGATGCCCGCCAGCCGCCGGCCGACGAGCCGGGCGACGAGCGCATGCGAGCCTTCGTGGGCCTGGGTGATCACGTGCCGGGTCACCAGCCACAGCGGTCGCACCGATACCAGCACCAGCGCGACGGCCGCGGTGAGGACGACGAGTCCGGCCGGTGCGGGTTCGCTCACCGCGCTGACGGCGTGCCAGCCGGCGCGGACGGCGGAGGCGAAGGACTCGAGCGGTGTGGACGGGTCGGCCTCGGGGTCCACAGGCGGCACCTTTCTGTCGGGAGTCCGCCATCGTACGGTCCGGCAATTCGCTCCACGGGCGCCGGTAATGTGCCACTCTCTAGGCTAATCATTCATATCAATAGGGAGGCCGCGTGTCGGTCGGGATTCTGGAAAGGCGCCGGGTGGCCCGGCCGTCGTGGATCGCACTCTCGGTGTTCCTCGTGTTCGCCGCGAGCAACGCCCCGGCCCCGCTGTACGTGGTGTGGCAGCGCGAGATGGGGTTCCCACCCAGCACGGTCAGCCTCATCTTCGTCAGCTACATCGTCGGATCGGTGGTGGCGCTGGTGTTCGGTGGGCGCGCGTCGGACCGGTTCGGGCGGCGAGCCGTCCTGCTGCCGGCCCTGGGCCTCGCGATCGTGGCCTGCCTCGTGTTCGCGACGGCCCGCACGCCGCTGTGGCTCGAGACGGGGCGGTTCTTCATCGGCCTCGCCTCGGGGGCATTCGGCGCGGCGGGATCGGCGGCGATCGCCGACGCGTTCGGCCCCGGTCGCGGCGGGCGCGCGGCGCTGTATGCGAGCGCAGCACCCGTCGCCGGGTCGGCCGTGGGGCCGCTGCTCTCCGGGGTGCTGGCCGACGTGGCGCCGGCGCCCACCCACCTGGTCTTCCTGGTGCTGATCGTTCCCCTGGCGGCAGCCGCGATACCGCTGACCGCCGTCGGCGGTCGCCCGGCCGGGGTGAGCGGGCGCTGGGTGCAGCTGCCGAGTATCCCGCGCGAGATCGCGGGAACCGTCGTGCTGGCCATGGCCGTGGCCGGCAGCCCCTTCGCGCTGGCGGGGCTGTTCATCTCCCTCGGCCCGGCCCTGATCGCCGACCTGCTCGGCAACGACAGCCGCACCCTCGCCGGCGCGGTGTCGTTCGTCGTCTTCGGTGCCGGTGCCGGGGCTCAGTTCCTCGTCCGGCGGATGGGCATCTACCGGGTCGCGGTGGTGGGACTCTCGGTCTCCGCCCTGGCCGCGGTGCTCATCGCCGTGGCGGTCGGCGCCGCCTCGGTGCCCGTGATCGTCGTGGCGGCGGTCGCGGCGGGTCTGGGCCAGAGCCTGGCGCAGCTCGCCGGGCTCACCCTCGCACGCGGGTACGCCCCGGAGGGGCGGACCGCCGAGGTGGTGTCCATGGTGTGGCTCGCCGGATACGCCACCGTCGGGTCGGGAATCCTCGGTCTGGGGTTTCTGGCGGACGGAATCGGCTTGCGTCCCGCGACTTACGCCTTCTGCGGGTTCTTCCTGGCCTGCGTGTGCGGAGCCGGGGTCGCGGTGATGCGCCGCAGGCCGGTCGTCGAGGCACTCGCAGCCGACACCCATTGACACCCCGCAATCAATGAATATGATTATGACTTAAATCACGCGGTGATCGAATCGGAGGAGTGCGCAGTGACCTACACCATCACCGAGCCCTGTGTCGACGTCCTCGACAAGGCCTGCATCGAAGAGTGTCCGGTGGACTGCATCTACGAGGGCGGCCGGATGATGTACATCAACCCGGAGGAATGCGTCGACTGCGGCGCGTGCGAGCCGGTCTGCCCCGTCGAGGCCATCTTCTTCGAGGACGACGTCCCCGAGGACCGCGCCGGCTACACCCAGATCAATGCCGACTTCTTCGTCGAGATCGGCTCGCCGGGCGGCGCTTCCAAGATCGGAAAGACCGAGTACGACCCGCCGTCGGTGAAGAGTCTGCCCGTACGGGCATGATCGCGGTCCGGGCGGACCGACCCGGCCGGGGTTCGGTGCTCCTCGGAGCCGCGGTGGCGGCCGCCTTCACGTTCGCCGTCGTCGGGTCCAACATTCCGGGGCCGATCCTCCCGTTGTACGAGGATCATCTGGGCCTGTCCCCGTTCGTGCTGGCCGCCCTGTTCGTGACGTACTTCGTCGCCCTGGTGTCGATGTTCCTGCTCGTGAGCCGGACCTCGCTCGGGCGGTTCGCGTGGGCCGTTCTGCCCGGGGCGCTCGTCGTGGGGCTGCTCGGCGACGTCGCCCTGTGGTCCGGGGCGGATACGGCCTGGCTGCTCTTCGTCGGTCGCGCGCTGACCGGAACATGTGTCGGGCTCGCAACGGGATCCGCCGCCACGCTGGCCGTGGCGGCGCGCGGTGACGCGGGCCGCACCCTCGCGGCGACCGGCGCGATCGCCGGCTCGTTCCTCGGTCTGGTCGCCGCGGCCACCGTCGCCCAGTTGCTTCCGGAACCCACCGTGCTCATATACCGGCTGCATGCCGTCTCGCTCGTGCTCTCGGGACTGCTGCTCGCCGCCGCGCTGTGGCGCAGCAGGCGCCGGCTCGCCGCCCTCCGGCACGACGAGCCCTCCCGGCCGCCCGGGCCTCTCCCGTCCCACCCGGACGTCGGGTCGTCCCGGAACGCGTTGCCCGCCTACGGATTGGGGGCGGCCGGGTGGACTGTCGGCGGCATCGCCGTCGGCGTGCTGCCGTCCGCGTTGCGGGACGGGATCGGATCCGAGTTGCTGGTGATCGGCGTCCTCGCGGCCATCATCCTGCTCGTCACCGCCTGGCTGGGTCCCTACGTCGCCCGGGCCGCGGGCCGCGCCCCGGGGCCCGGCCTGTGCCTGCTCCTGCTCGCCGGCGGCGGCGTGCTCGTCGCCGCCGGGCTCCTCGCGCACACGTTGTGGCCGGTGCTGGCCGGCAGCTTCCTGTGGGGCATCGGCCAGGGGTTCGCCTACGCGCAGGGCCTCATCCTGCTCACCGCCGGGATGACGCCGGTGGAGCAGGGGAGGAGCACGTCGCTGTATGCATGCTCGTCGTACGGCTTCGCGGCGGTGATGATCCTGGTGGCCGGCGCGCTGTCGTCCGCGTGGGGCTACTCCTACGGATCCGCCGGTGCGGTAACGATTTTTGTGCTGTTCTGCGTGGCCGTCGCGGCAGCAGGGCGGGGGCGGTGGGCGCCGGCCGTCGCCGTGGCTCCCGTAGCCGTCCCCACCCGCCGATAATTCCTGCGCATGTTCGGATCGAACTCTGGACATTTCCCGCACGTGGCTCTACTGTGACGGGCATCACGACTAATGATGCATATCATTCGACCGGAAGGTGCACACATGTCTCGAGTCGACCGGAAAGTCCGGCGCCGCCTGCTCGGTGCCGCGAGCGCGTTCGGCGTCCTCTTCGCGGCCGCCTGCAGTTCCGGGGGGAACAGCACCGTCGCCGACGGTGATCTACCGGCCGAGATCAAGGTCGTCTCCGTGACCGACCAGACCGGCACCACGGCGTACGTCGGGAACAGTCAGCTCAGGGGCATCGAGCTCGCCATCCAGGAGATCAACGACCAGGAATATCTGGGCGATTCGAAGATCGTTCTGCAGAAGCGTGATTCGGCGAGCGACACGCAGACCGCCGTCAGTCAGGCCACGGAGGCGCTGACCGACAAGAGCGTCAGTGCCCTCCTCGGCCCGGTCCTCAGCGCCCACGCCGTCGCGATCGCCCCGCTCGTGGAGCGAGCCGGGCTGCCGACGATCTTCACCCAGTCCGGCAGCGAGGGCGTCGTCATCGGCGACTACACCTACCGCGCGACGGCGCCGATGGAGACCTACTTCGTCAAGGCGCTCGAGCGGCTGCAGCAGCAGGGCGTCGAGACCGTGAGCGTGCTCTACAACGCGGGCAACGTCACCCTCGCGGGACTCGGGGAGAAGACCATCCCCGAGGGCCAGGACAAGTACGGCTACCGGATCCTGTCGAGCACCTCCGTCCAGGCCACCACCCAGGACTTCGGCACCACCGCAACGAAGATCGCCGGCGAGAATCCCGACGCCGTGATCGTCCTGCTCGTCGGTGCCGGCAACTCCACCGCCATGTCGCAGCTGCGTCAGGCGGGCTACACCGGCCCCGTCGTCGGCAACCCGGCCGCCGGCGCGGGCAACCTCGCCCCCGCGGGAGCCGCGGGAGCCGGAATGTACTGGGCCACCGACTTCAGCTTCCACCAGAAGGACGAGACGTCCCAGCAGTTCGTCGAGGCGTACCGCGCCAAGTACAACGGGGAGAACCCGCTGAACTACGCCGCCGAGGGCTACGACGCGACCTGGATGCTCGCCCACGCCGCCAAGAACTCGGGCGGTGCGTCCCGCGACGACCTGCAGCGCGGTCTCGAGCAGGTCGTGGCCGAGGGCTTCGACGGCGCGCTCGGGCCGGTGCGCTTCGAAGGCAACGACATGCGCGTCGACGGCGTGCTCGTCGAATGGAACGGCACGGAAGAAGTGCTGCTCGACGGCCAGGAATCGACGGAATAGTGCGGACCTCACCGCACCCGTGCACCAAGGAGTTCGACGAATGACCGGAACATCGCACAGTCACCGGGGCAACCCGGCCGGAGGAAGGCAGGGGTCATGTCACAGCTGGTGATCGACGCACTCGTGCTCGGCTCCATCTACCTGCTCTTCTGCCTGGGAATGAGCATCTCCTGGGGAACGATCGACATCCTCAACTTCGCCCACGGCGGGATCTTCATGTTCTCCGCGTTCGTGGCCTCCCAGATCGTCTCCAACGTCGGGCTCGGGCTCGTCACCGTCTGCCTGATCTCCGTCGTGGTCGGCGCCGCGCTCTCCGCGGCCATCGACGTCTTCGCGTTCCAGCCGATCCTGCGCCGGGCCAAGAACCAGCGGACGGCCGAGCTGCAGATCCTCATCGGCGGTATCGGAATCGGCACCATCCCGGTGGCGATCGTGCAGTTCCGCACGCTGAGCGAGCCGTTCGGCTTCCTCGGCAGCTCGTACGAGACGTCGGTCTACACCCTCGGCGGCCTGCGACTGACGAGCACGGGACTCATCGTGCTCGGCTGCGCCCTGATCCTCACGCTGGCGATCTCCTTCTGGCTCAAGAACACCAGCCACGGCCTCGCCCTGCGGGCGATCGGCGTGGACTCGGAGACCGCCGAACTGATGGGCGTCAAGCGGCGCCAGCTGTCCCTGCTCACCATGGCGGTGTCGGGCGGCCTCGCCGGTCTCGCCGGTGCCTTGCTCACCTACAACCTCGGCGCCATCACGGCCGAGAGCGGTGAAACCCTGCTCATCAAGGCATTCGCCATCATCATCCTCGGCGGCGTGGGCAGCACCGGCGGCGCCGCCCTCGGCGCCATGGTGCTCGCGTTCTCCGAGGTCCTGGTGCTCCGCTACACCGGGGGCGGCTGGGTCGACGCCGTCGGCTTCGGCCTCATCCTCGTGGTTCTGCTGCTGCGGCCGCAGGGCATCTTCGGAAGGAAGGAGGTGCGACGGGTATGAGCGACTTCTACTTCTCCAACATCGTCCTCATCCAGAGCACGTTCACGGTCCTGCTGCTCGCGCTGAGCATCCAGATCCAGTTCCGGATGGGAGTGTTCTCCTTCGCCGGCGCCGCGTTCTACGGCATGGGCTCCTACGGCACCGCGATCTTCGTGCTGCACTACGGGTTCGACGCGATCTCCGCGACCGCCGCCATCGTCGCGATCTGCGCGGTCACCGGATACCTGCTCTCGCTGATCCTGCAACGTCTCACCGGCTTGTACCTGGCCATGGCCACCGTCGCGTTCGTCATGATCGTCACCGTCGTCGCCCACAACGGCGGTGAACTCACCGGTGGCTCGGTCGGCCTGTTCGGCGTGCTCACCACCCCGGAGATCTCCGTTCCGCACCTGGCCGTCGTCTGCGCCGTCGTCGTCGCAGCGATGATCTTCAGCGAGCGCGGCAGCATGGGCCGGCGCATCGAGGCGGTCCGCGAAGACCCGGAACTCGCCTCGGCCATGGGCATCAACGTCGCCCGCTACCGCCGGATGTCCTTCGTGATCAGCGGTGTGCTCGGCGCGCTCGGTGGCGCCCTGAACATCCTGATGATGACGGCCATCGCCCCGGAGAACATCGGCTTCCCGCTGATCGTGCTCGCGCTGACGATCATCATCGTCGGTGGCTCCCGGTCCTGGCTCGGCGTGCTCATCGGTGCCCTCATCTTCACCTGGCTGCCGGTGATGCTCGAGCAGGTGGGCACCTACCAGAGCATCGTCTACGGCATCATCGTCGCCATCGCCGCGATCTTCATGCCCGGCGGCATCACCGGCGTCGTCACCGACCTGTACCGTCGCCGCGCTGCCCGCCGCGACAGCGCGGCGCTCGAGGACGAGGCCGAAGCGGAACGTCGCGCCGACGCCGCCGACGACGAGGCCGCCGCCGAACTCGGTGCCGAACTCGCGGGCACCGGCGCCCACTCCGCCCCGACAGGAGAATCGCGATGACCACCGAAGCCGTTCCCCACGAGGGCGTTCCCGGCCGGCGGGTTCCGGACCAGGTGCTGCGGGTCGAGGACCTCGCGGTCCACTTCGGCGGCATCAAGGCCGTCGACGGCATCACCCTCGGTCTCGAGCGCGGTCTGATCTCCGGAATCCTCGGGCCCAACGGTTCGGGCAAGAGCACCCTGCTCGGCGCCGTCACCCGGCTCACGCCCCTGACCCGTGGATCGATGTACTTCGAGGACCGCGACTTCTCCGGCGTCCGGCCCGAGCAGGTGGCCCGGCTCGGCATCGGACGCACCTTCCAGACGGTCCGCCTCCTCGACGATCTCACCGTGCACGAGAACGTCCAGCTCGGGCACGACCTGATCGCGGGACCGCGACGGTGGTGGCGACGGGTCGACAGTACCGAGCGCGACGCCGCCGAGGCGGCCGTGCACACCGCGCTCGAACGCACCGGACTCGACGGCAAGGAGAAGCTGCGTCCGGGTCAGCTCTCGTACGGCCTGCAGCGCCGGGTCGAGATCGCCCGCGCGATCGTGATGTCGCCGAAGCTGCTGCTGCTCGACGAACCCACCGCCGGCATGAATCGCTTCGAACGCGAGGAGATCGGCCGGTTGATGTCCGACCTGCGTGCGGAAGGACTCACCCAGCTGATCGTCGAACACGACGTGCAGATGATGGTGGACGTCTGCGATCACCTGTTCGCCATGAACTCCGGACAGCTCATCGCCTCCGGTGCCCCCGCCGACGTGGTGCGCGATCCGGCGGTGCGCGAGGCCTACCTCGGAAAGCAGGACAACGATGATCGAGATTCGTGATCTGCACGTCGATTACGGCAAGGTCAGTGCGGTACGCGGGGTGTCCGTCACCGCGCGGCCGGGACGGGTGACGCTCGTCCTCGGTGCCAACGGCGCCGGCAAGACCACCACGCTGCGCACCGTCGCAGGCCTGACCACGCCCACCTCCGGCGACGTCCTCGTCGACGGGGAGTCGATCAAGGGATGGCCCGCCCACCGGATCCTCAAGCGCGGCATCTCGCTGGTGCCCGAGGGACGCAAGGTGTTCGGTTCGCTCACCGTGTACGAGAACCTCAAGATCGGCGGCCTGGTGGCGTCGAAGAAGGCCCGCGAGGAGTCGATGCGGACCGTGTTCGAGATGTTCCCCATCCTGGAGGAACGGCAGTCCGGCCCCGCCGGCCTGCTCAGCGGCGGCGAGCAGCAGATGCTCGCCTTCGGCCGCAGCCTCATGTCGCAGCCCGACTACATCCTCATGGACGAGCCGTCCATGGGGTTGGCCCCCGCCGTGGTCGACCGCGTCATGGCCAGCGTGCGCACCATCGCGGACCGTGGCATCGGCGTCCTCATGGTCGAGCAGAACGCCGAGGCCGGCATGCGGATCGCGGACGACGTCGTCGTCGTCAACCGCGGTGAATCGGTGTACTCCGGGCCGGTCGACGAGGCGCGCAACCACTCGTCGGTGGTGCTGGCCTTCCTCGGTGAAGCCGCGCTGACCGGAACCGACAACTGAACCGAGAACGGAAGAGAATGAAGAACACACGTATTGCCGTCGCCGCGTTCGCCGGTGTCGCCGGTCTCGCCCTGACCACCGCGTGCGGGTCGGGCGGCGGCGGGACCGTCGGGTCCGGCGAGATGCCCGCCGAGATCAAGGTCGTCTCGGTGACCGACAAGACCGGTCTGACCGCCTTCGGTGGCCTGCCCCAGTTCCGGGGCATCGAACTCGCCGTCGAACAGGTCAACAGCAGTGGGTTCCTCGGTGAGTCGAAGCTCGTGCTCGAGAGCCGGGACGCGGCCAGCGACACGCAGACCGCCGTGAGCCAGGCGACGGAGGCGACGGCGGACCGGTCGGTCAGCGCGCTGCTCGGCGGCATCTCCAGCGCTCAGGCCATCGCGATCTCCCCGATCGTGGACCGGGCGAAGCTGCCGACCGTCTACACGCAGTCCGCCAGCGACGGTGTGCTCGGCGGCGACTACACCTTCCGGGCGACGCCGCCGCAGACCACGCACATCGGCACCTCCCTGGCTCACCTCGAGGACCTCGGGGCCGAGCGGGTCAGCGTGCTGTTCAACGCCGCCAACCCGGCGCTGGCGGAGATGGCGGAGAAGAACCTTCCGGAGGGGCAGTCCGAGCACGGTTACGAGATCGTCTCGACCACGTCCGTGCAGAACACCACCCAGGACTTCGCGTCGTCGGCGACGAAGATCGCCGGGGAGCGGCCCGACGCGGTGGCGATGCTGCTCACCGGCGCCCAGAACGCCACGGCCATGCGGCAGTTGCGTCAGGCCGGGTACACGGGACCGGTGCTGGGCCAGACCGGCGCCGGCGCGAAGAACCTCGTCCCGGCGGGGGCGGACGGGGCGGGCATGTTCTGGACCGCCAACTTCACCCTCGACCAGCCGGCAGCGTCGTCCCAGGAGTTCGTCGCGGCGTACCGGGCGAAGTACAACGAGGACCCGCTGAACTACGCGGCCGAGGGGTACGACGCCGCCTGGCTGCTGGCCCGGGCGATCAAGGCGTCCGGCGGCGCGTCCCGCGAGGACATCCAGCGCGGCCTCGAGCAGGTCACCGCGGAGGGCTTCGACGGTGCGCAGGGCGAGATCACGTTCGAGGGCCACGACATGCGGACCCCGGGTGTGCTCGTCGAATGGGACGGCAGCCGTGAGGTGCTCGTGTCGACGCCGTCGGCCTGACTCTTTTCTTGTGGCCGAATGTCACATCGCGTCGATCGGATCGACGCGATGTGACATTCGGTCCGAATGCGGGGCACGAATACGAGACGGGGCCCGGGGAGAGATCCCCGGGCCCCGTCTCGTTCGGTCAGCGTCCCTGCCAGACCGGTTCGCGCTTCTCCTTGAACGCCAGTGCGCCTTCCTTCGCGTCGGCGGAGGAACGCACCGGTTCGTAGATCTCGCGCATGCGCTCGAACTCCTCGTCGTTGGACCAGTCCCGGGCCTGCGCGATGATCTGCTTGGTGGCGCGCACCGCGAGCGGGCCGTTCTTCGCGATCGCCTTCGCCAGCGCGACGGCCTCGGCCAGCGCCTGCCCCTCGGGGACGAGCCGGTTGAGCAGCTTCGCCTCGTACGCCGTGTGCGCCGTGAAGTACTCGCCGGTGAGGCTCCATTCGACGGCGAGCTGATGGGGAACCTTGCGCGGCAACCGCAGCAGACCGCCACCCCCGGCGAGCAGGCCGCGCTTGACCTCCGGCAGGCCGAAGACGGCGGTCTCCGACGCGACGACGAGGTCGCACGCGAGCACGATCTCGAAACCGCCTGCGACGGCGTGCCCTTCGACCGCCGCAATGATCGGCTTGTCGGAGGATTTCTCGGTGATGCCTGCGAAGCCGCGACCTTCGACCGAAGGGCGTTCGCCGGCGAGGAAGGCCTTCAGGTCCATGCCGGTGCAGAAGGTCTTCCCGGCACCGGTGACGACGCCGGCGACGAGATCGTCGCGGGCGTCGAGTTCCTCGAGGGCGGCAGCGATCGCGACGGCGGTCTCGGTGTTGATCGCATTGCGCACCTCGGGCCGGTTGATCGTGATGATCTGCACGCCGTCGGACTGTTCGACGTGTACGGGGGTGTCCATGTCTGTCTCCTATCGGGGCTGCATGCGGATCGCACCGTCGATGCGGATCGTCTCGCCGTTGATCATCGCGTTGTCCACGATCGACAGGGCGAGCTTCGCGTACTCGTCGGGCTGCCCGAGCCGGGCGGGGTGCGGGGTCTGGGCGGCGAGACCGTCGCGGATCTCCTGCGAGAACCGGGACAGGATCGGCGTGTCGAAGGTTCCGGGGGCGATGCTGTTGACCCGCACCAGCTTCCGCGAGAGGTCACGGGCGGCGACGAGCGTCATGCCGACGACTCCGGCCTTGGCGGAGGCGTAGGGGATCTGGCCGATCTGCCCCTCCCAGGCTGCGACCGACGCGGTGAGGACGACGACGCCGCGTTCGCCGTCGACGGGTTCGTTGTTCACCATCCGGGCCGCCGACAGGCGCAGCACGTTGAACGAGCCGATCAGGTTGATCCGGATCAGGTTCTCGTACATGTCGAGCGAGCCGGGGGTGCCGTCCTTCTCGACGACGCGGACGGTGCCGCCGCGGCCGGCGCAGTGCACGACGGCGCGGAGGGGAGCACGTTCCTCGGCCGCGTCGAGCGCGCGGTTCACCGCGTCGGGATCGGTGACGTCGGCCGGGGCGAACACGGCGAGCTCACCGAGTTCCTTGGCGACGACCTCCCCGTCCGAGGTGGGCAGGTCGAGGATCACCGTCGGCACGCCGAGGCCGACGAAGCGCTTGACGGTGGCCAGGCCGAGGCCGGAGGCCCCGCCGGTGACGACCGCCGATCCGTTGGTCATGTCCATGACTTCTCCTGTCTGCAAAAGGAATTCAGAGTCGTTCCACGATCGTCGCGTTGGCCATGCCGCCGGCCTCGCACATGGTCTGCAGGCCGTAGCGGCCGCCGGTGCGTTCGAGGTGGCTGATCAGCGTGGTCGCCAGCCGGGCCCCGGACGCGCCCAGCGGGTGCCCGAGGGCGACGGCGCCGCCCACCGGGTTCAGGACGTCGTCGGACGCACCGATCTCGCGCTGCCAGGCGAGGGGGACGGACGCGAACGCCTCGTTGACCTCGAAGGCGGCGATGTCTGCGACCGACAGGCCGGCCCGCGCGAGGACCTTCTCGGTGGCGGGAATGGGGCCGGTGAGCATGAGGGTGGGATCGTCACCCACGACGGCGGAGGCCACGATCGCGGCCCGGGGGCGCAGACCGAGGGCGGCGGCTTTCGCCTCGGACATGATCAGCAGGGCGGACGCGCCGTCGGAGATCTGCGAGGAGTTGCCTGCGGTGACCTTCCAATCCAGGTCGGGGAAGCGCTCACGCCGGGTGTCGGTGCCGAAGGCCGCGGGCAGTCCGGCGAGGCGCTCGGCGGTGGTGCCCTCACGGATGGTCTCGTCGGCGGTGACCACCCCGGTGGGGGTCGTGACGGGGACGATCTCGCCGTCGAACCATCCGGCGGCACGGGCGTGTGCGGCGCGCTCGTGCGAGCGGGCCGAGTACTCGTCTAGCTCGGCCCGGCTCAGGGCCCACTTCTGCGCGACGAGTTCCGCCGCGATGCCCTGCGGGACGAGATCGGGGAAGCGCCCGCGGACGGCGGGGCCGTGCGGGTCCTTGCCCATCGCCGCCGATCCCATGGGGACCCGGCTCATCGATTCGACGCCGCCGGCGACGACGATGTCGTACGCCCCGGCGGCGATGCCCTGGACCGCGAAGTCGATCGCCTGCTGCCCCGAGCCGCACTTGCGTTCGACGGTCACCGACGGCACGTGGGTGGGAAATCCGGCCGCGAGCAGGGCCTGCCGGCCCGGCGTGGCGGACTGTTCGCCGGACTGGTTGACGCAGCCGATGACGACGTCGTCGATCAGCCCGGGGTCGAGGTCGTTGCGGGCGACCAGTCCGGCCAGGACCTGGCCGAGCAGATCGCTGGGGTGCACGCCGGCCAGAGCGCCCTGCGCTCTGCCCCGGCCGACGGGGGACCGGACGGCATCGACGATGACGGCGCGGGTCATGGGCTCTCCTCCACTCGCGGGACTAATTCATGATGATGGTTACTATAGACCACGACCCTACGCCCGATATGGCGTGCATCACACCGAGGGTCACCGGTAGGTGGACCAGGTGGGCAGGCTTTCGGGGAAGTCGGCGCGCTGGGGGTGGGTGCCGGGCCACTGGATGCGTTCGGTCGTACACAGTCCTGCGTTCATCTTCTCGAGCGGCACGGCGTACATGAACCGCAGGCTCCGTCGCCGGAACAGCCATCGGTCACGGTCGCGGACGTACTCGTCGGAGTACCGGTACGCAGCCATCACGAGCGTGCCGTCGAGTGCGAGTTCGGCTCTGCCCGTGAGCAATCCGCGAGCAGTGTCACCGTCGACGCAGATCTGGTCGCTGAGCGGGGAGTGCAGGGTCAGGCTGTACCTGTCCATGGCGGCGACGTAGAACTCGCGGATCTCCTCGTGCCCGTGGGCGACGGAGCCGGCCCGTTCGAATTCGCCGTCCTCGGTGAACAGCGACAGCAGCGTCTCGATGTCGTGATCGTCCACCGCGATGGCGTAGGCGGCGACGAGGTCCTGGATGCGGGCGCGGTCCTCGAGTCGGGTGAGGCGGCGAGCCAGCTCCTCGAGGGTGCCGGGACGCGGATCGACGGTCGTCATGTGACCTCCCTGAATAATGATAACGATTGTGATGTATTACACATCATGACGTGCAGTCGGGGAAGGGTGACGCTCCGGCGGTGCCGCACGACACGAGAGAAGTGCGGGGCAACCCGTTGCCTCTTAATCATTATCATGGTTAGTATGTGAGTCATTGAACTGAGTGACCTTGACCACACCTGGCGGGCGCTTTAGGTTAATGATGAACACAGAAAGGTGGGGACATGGCGAAAGCGCACGTCGACGACGAGCTCCGGGACATCCGTGCGGCCGCGGCGACCGTAGCCCGGGAGCGCTACGCACCGAAGGCTGCGCAGTGGGATCTCGAACGCACCGCCTTCCCGCACGACGAGCGCCGCTTCCTCGGCGAACTGGGGTACCTCGGCATCTCGTTGCCGGAGGAGTACGGAGGCTCCGGCGCCCCGCTGTCCCACGCCCTGGCGGTGATCGAGGAGTTCGCGAAGGTCTGCCGGCCGGCGGCCTTCCAGATCTTCGAATCCAACACCGGGCCGGCTCAGGCCATCGCCCGACTCGGCACGGAACACCAGAAGAAGACGTTCCTGCCGCAGATCGTCGCGGGGGAGAAGACCATGGCGGTCGCGATCTCCGAGCCCGACGCCGGCTCCGCCGCCACCGACATGACGACCAAGGCCGTGCGCACCGACGAGGGTGTCGTGATCAACGGCATGAAGCGGTGGATTTCCAACGGTAGCGAGGCCGACGTCTACCTCACCTACTGCCGCATGGGCGACGCCCCCGGCGCCAAGGGCATCGGAGCAGTCCTCGTCGAGGCCGACCGGCCCGGCATCAGCTACGGCGCGCGCGAGAAGCTCATGGGCTTCCGGGGCATCCCGTCGGCCGACATCTTCTACGACGACGTGGTCGTCCCGGAGGAGAACATCGTCGCGGAGGCCGGTGGCTTCCGGAAGTTGTTCGGGGCGTTCACCATCGAGCGCCTGGGCAACACGACTATGAGCCTGGCCATCGGACAGGAGGCGCTCGACCGCACCCTCACCTACGTGCAGGAGCGCCACCAGTTCGGCAAGCCGCTCGTGGAGTTCCAGTCCGTCCAGATGACCCTCGCCGACATGGTCCTGCAGGTCGAGGCCGCCCGTCTGCTCCGCGACCGCGCCGTCGCCAACATCACCGACGGCCTGCCCGACCCGCTCGAGGTCTCCCTCGCCAAGTGCACCGCCAACGAAATGGCCAAGCGCGTCACCGACCTGGCCATCCAGCTGCACGGCGGCAACGGGTACACCGAGGAGTTCGGAATCGAGCGGCTGCACCGTGATTCGCACGGGTGGGCGCTGGCCGGCGGCACACCGACCATGCAGCGCACCCGGATCGTCTCCGAGCTCCTCGGCCGCACGTTCGATCAGCGCGCCTGACATTGCAATCAACGAAGAACTTATCGAGAACGAGGTGAACGAAATGCTGGGTCGTTACGAGGGACGTATCGCCGCGATCATCGGCGGCGGTTCGGGCATGGGCCGCGCGATCAGTCATCGCATCGCCCAGGAGGGCGGTCACGTGTACGTCGCCGACCTGTCCGAGGACGGGGCGGTCGCCGTCGCCGAGGAGATCCGGGCCGAGGGTGGTCAGGCCACTCCGATGCGGGTGGACGCGACGAACACCGCCGATCTCCGCTCGCTGTTCGGCAAGATCGACGCCGACCACGGCGTCCTGCACGCACTGCACGCCCAGGTCGGCATGCCCGGCCCCGGCGGCCTCGACGTGGACGACGCGCAGTGGGAGAAGAACATCGCGGTCAACGTCAAGAGCGCGTACTACTCCACGACGCTCGGGTTCGAGCTGCTGAAGAAGGCCGAAGGCAAGGGGTCGGTGACGCTCACGTCGTCGACGTCGGCGCTCATCGGTTCGCCCTTCAGCCCGATCTACTCGATGACGAAGGGCTCGCTCGTCCCGTTCGGCCGCTCCCTCGCCCTGCTCGGCGCGAAGGACGGCATCCGCGTCAACGTCATCTGCCCGGGACAGGTCGTCACCCCGATGCTCTCGCAGTTCTTCGGCCGCGAGCCCGGCGCCGACGTCTCGGCTCTGACCAAGGACTTCGTCGCCACCATCCCGCTGGGCCGGGGCGCGCAGCCGGAGGAGATCGCCTCGGTGATCGCCTTCCTCAACAGTGACGATGCCAGCTACATCACCGGCGTGACCATTCCGGTCGACGGCGGACTCACCGCTCAGTAACGACCACTTCGACCGGGAGGACAGGACCATGGTTCAGGTCGGCTTGCTGCTCAGCGACGTTCCGAAGTCGGTGAGCCCCGCACAGCAGTTCAAGGATGTACTGCGCATCGTCGATGCGGCGCAGGAGAACGGCTTCACATACATCGCGATCGGTCAGCACTTCCTCTACGGGGAACTGCGGTGGCTGCAGCCCGTGCCGCTGCTCGCCCGCCTCGCCGCGCACGTCGAGCCGAACGTCAAGCTCGTCACCCAGATCATGATCGCGCCGCTGTACCACCCGGTGATGCTGGCCGAGGAGATCGCCACGCTCGACGTGGTCACCGAGGGCCGGTTGATCTTCGGTGCCGGGCTCGGCTACCGGCCCGAGGAATTCGACTACCTCGGCATCCCGTTCAAGCAGCGCGCCGGGCGGTTCGACGAGTCGCTGCAGATCATGAAGAAGCTGTGGACGGAGGAAGAGGTCACCTTCCACGGCAAGTACTTCCAGCTCGAGGGCGTCAAGCCGCACCTGTTCCCGGTGCAGGATCCGCACCCGCCGATCTGGATCGGTGCGCACGCGATGGGCGGTGTCCGCCGTGCCGGCAAGTACGGTGACGCCTACGCGACACCGCCGGAAACCCCGAAAGAGGAAGTGCTCGAACGCTTCCGGGTCATCCGTGATCTCTTCGCCGAACGCGGCAAGGAATTCGGTCCCCAGCCGCTGCGCCGCAACGTGCTCGTCGCCGACACCCGCGAGCAGGCGATGCAGGAATACGCCCGGGTGGCGCAGGGCCGTTACCTCACCTACGCGAACAAGGGCCTCGACGTCATGAAGGGCACCGACCTCGAGAACGAGTTCGCGAAGGCGGTGTCGAGCCACGCCGTCGTCGGTGACCCCGAGCAGGTCGTCGCGCAGCTGACCGACCTGGTGACCACCATGCCGGTCGACCCGCTGCTGATGCGTCCGCAGTGGCCGACGATGGACGCGGACGAGACCATCGCGGCCATCGCCCGGCTCGGCAAGGAAATCGTTCCGTCGATCACCGCGATCCCCGCGAACCGGGAGTTGTCCTGATGCAGACCTACACCGACCTGAAACCGACCTTCACCGATCCGGAGGACTGGACGCTGAACCACGTGCTGCGCACGTACGCTGCGTCCCAGCCGGATTCGGAGTTCCTCGTCACACCGGAGGAGAACCGGCGCTTCACCTACGCCGAGATGCTCTCCTCCGCCGAGCGGATCGCGAGCACCTGGTACCGCACCGGTGCGCAGCAGGGCGAGCGCGTCGTCATCATGGCGCAGAACTCGTCCGAGCTCGTGCGCTCCTGGTTCGCCACGGCCGTCGGCGCGCTCGTCGAGGTGCCGATCAACACCAACTACGAGGGCGAGTTCCTCCGTCACCAGGTGGTGACCGTCGAGCCGCGGTGGGCGGTGATCGACGACACCTACGCCGAACGCTTCGTGACGATCGCCGAGCATGCGCGCGGCATCGAGAAGTTCTGGGTGATCGACTCGGGCACCGAAAACCGGGACCGCGCAGTCGACCTGCTGCGCGCCCACGGGTGGGACGCCGAAGCGTGGGAGACGCTGGAATCGGGCGAGGTGCAGGAGCTTCCGCAGGCCCGGCCCCAGGATCTCGGGGCGATCTTCTTCACCTCCGGGACCACCGGCCCGTCCAAGGGCGTGGCCATGCCGAACTCGCAGTTGTACTTCTTCGCGCAGGAGGTGGTGTGCTTCACCCGGCTCACCCGGGAGGACACCTACCTCACCACCACCCCGCTGTTCCACGGCAACGCCCAGTTCATGGCGGTCTATCCCGCACTGGTGGCCGGCGCGCGGGCCGTGGTGCGACCGAAGTTCAGCGCGAGCCGCTGGATCGACCACGTGCGCGACGACGACGTCACCGTCACCAACTTCGTCGGGGTCATGATGGACTTCGCGTGGAAGCAGCCGCCGCGCGAGAACGACCTGGACAACCGCCTGCGCTGCGTGTACGCGGCGCCCACGGCGTCCTCGATCGTCGACGAGTTCAAGAAGCGCTACGGCATCGAGGCGTTCGTCGACGCGTTCGGGCTGACGGAGACCTGCGCACCGATCGTCGCGCCCTACGGGGTGCCCCGCCCGCCCGGCGCGGCGGGACTCGCCGCCTCGGAGTGGTTCGACATCCGCCTGGTCGATCCGGAGACGGACCGCGAGGTCGAGGTCGGGCAGGTCGGCGAGCTGGTCGTGCGTCCGGTGCAGCCGTGGACGTGCAGCATGGGGTACTACAACATGCCGGAGAAGACGCTCGAGGCGTGGCGCAACCTGTGGTTCCACACCGGCGACGCCCTCAAGAAGGACGAGGACGGCTGGTTCTACTTCGTCGACCGCTACAAGGACGCGTTGCGCCGGCGGGGCGAGAACATCAGCTCCTACGAGATCGAGCAGGCGGTCCTCGGTCACCCGGCCGTCGTCGAGTGTGCGGTGATCGGTGTCCCCGCCGACGTCGAGGGCGGTGAGGACGAGGTCCTCGCGACGGTGGTGGGCACCGGTGACGTCGGCCCGGAGGAGATCCTGGCCTGGTGCGACGGCCGGATTCCGGCCTTCGCGATCCCGCGCTACCTTCGATTCGTCGGCGAACTGCCGAAGACGCCGTCGGAGAAGGTCCGCAAGGCGGTCCTGCGCGAGGAGGGCATCACCCCCGACACCTACGACCGCACCGCGGTCTCCGACAGCGACCGCACCGCGGTTCCTGCGGTCTGACGGCAGGAAAGGCAACCGAGATGGACTACAGCAAGAACGAGACGCACGAGGAGATCCGGCGGGGGATCCGCGATCTGTGCAAGCGGTTCCCCGACGAGTACTGGGCCGAGCACGACGAGTCCCACGAGTTCCCGTGGGAGTTCTACAACGCCATGGCCGAGGGCGGCTGGATGGGTCTGACCGTCCCGGAGGAGTACGGCGGCGGCGGTCTCGGCGTCACCGAGGCCGCGATCGTCGAGCGGGAGATCGCCGCGTCCGGCGCCGGCATGGGCGGGTGCAGCGCGGTACACATCGGCATCTTCGGGTTCGAGCCGATCATCCACCACGGTTCCGAGGAGATGAAGCGCAAGTACCTGCCGCGCGTCGTCACCGGTGAGCTGCACACGTCGTTCGCCGTCACCGAGCCGGACGCCGGCACGGACACCACCAACATCCGCACCTTCGCCAAGAAGGTCGACGGCGGCTGGCTGGTGTCCGGCAAGAAGGTGTGGATCACCAAGGCGCAGGAGGCCGAGCGCATGCTCCTGCTGTGCCGCACCAGCCCCCGCGACGAGAACGCCAAGCGCACCGCCGGCATGACGCTGATGTTCGCCGAGATGGACCGCAGCAAGGTGCAGATCCGGCCGATCCCCAAGATGGGCCGCAACGCCGTCGACACCAACGAACTGTTCATCGACGAGCTGTTCGTCGCCGACGAGGACGTCGTCGGCGAGGTCGGGCACGGCTTCCGCACGATCCTCGGCGGCCTCAACGCCGAGCGGGTCATCTCCGCGAACGCCGCGCTCGGCATCGGTGAGGCGGCGCTGCGCCGCGGCGTCGACTACGCCAAGCAGCGCGAGGTCTTCGGCCGTCCCATCGGGCAGAATCAGGGCATCGCGTTCCAGCTCGCCGAGGCGCGCATCCGGCTCGACGCCGCCGAGGCGGTCCTGGACAAGGCGACGTGGATGGTCGATCAGGGACTGCCGTGCGGCCGCGAGGCGAACGCGGCGAAGTTCCTGTGCGCCGAGGCCGGCTTCTACGCCGCGGACGTGGCTCTGCAGACCCACGGCGGCTTCGGGTACGGCAAGGAGTTCCACGTCGAGCGGTACTTCCGCGAGGCCCGCCTCATGCGGATCGCGCCGATCAGCCAGGAGATGGTCCTCAACTACACGGCCGAGCACGTGCTGGGCCTGCCGCGAAGCTACTAGGAGGGCGACGTGCAGCCGTATCGTTCGATCCTGTTCGTCCCGGGGCACCGCCCGAAGTGGGTGGACAAGGCGATCGCCGCCGGCGCCGACTGCGTGGTGCTCGACCTCGAGGATTCGGTGCCCGCCGCGGAGAAGGCGGCGGCCCGCGCGACCGTGGCCGAATCCATCGCCCGCGTGCGTGAAACGAACCGGGAAGTCGGGTTGTTCGTGCGGGTCAACCCGCTCGCGACCCGGCTGACCGGCGCCGATCTCGAGGCGGTCGTGGTGCCCGGGCTGACCGGAATCTTCGCCCCGAAGATCGAGCAGGCCACCGACGTCCTGCGCTACGACGCCCTGCTCGACCACTTCGAGATGCGAAACGGCGTCGACGGGCTCGAGTACATCGTCCCGGTCGAGACGGTGCGCGCCATCCACAACTGCCTCGAGGTGGCCACCGCATCGCCGCGCGTCGGTGCGATGATCGGTCCGTCCGCCGAGCACGCCGACATCGCCCGCGAGGTCGGCTACGAGTGGACCCCGGAGGGGCAGGAGACGCTCTACCTGCGCAGCCGGGTGCTGCTCGCCTGCCGGGAGGCCGGCATCCACGCCCTGACCGGTCTGTGGGAGGATCTCGAGAACCTGGACGGGCTTCGCGACTTCGCGGTGCGCGGCCGCCGGCTCGGGTTCCGCGGGATGATTGCGATCCACCCCTCCCACGTGGCCACCGTCAACGACGTGTTCAGCCCGTCGGAGCAGGACCTCGAGTTCTACCGCGGGCTCGCCGAAGCCTACGAGAAGGCGGAGGCGGAGGGCGTCGGTGCGCTGCGGTATCGCGGCCTGCACATCGACAAGGCCCACTACGACAAGGCAATTCAATGGCTCGAGCGAGCCGAGGCGATCCTACGGAGAGGTGAACGGTGATGCGCGGTCTGTACTTCGAGGAGTTCGAGGTCGGGAAGCACTACAAGCACTCGATGACCCGCACCGTCACCGAGATGGACAACGTGATGTTCACCTCGCTGACGATGAACATCCAGCCGCTGCACCTCGACGAGGAATTCTGCAAGACGACGATCCACAAGCAGCGGGTGGTGAACAGCCTGTTCACCGTCGCGCTGATCGGTGCGTTCCACGTTCCCGAGCTGACCATGGGGACCACCCTCGGGAACCTCGGCTACGACAAGGTCAAGTTCCCGAATCCGGTCTTCCACGGCGACACCCTGCGTGCGGAGACCACCATCCTGAAGAAGCGTGAATCCGAGAGCCGCACCGACAGCGGCATCGTGTGGTTCGAACACCGCGGCTTCAACCAGCGCGACGAACTGGTCTGCCTGCTCGAGCGCGTCGGCCTGATGGCCAAGCGCCCCACCACCGAGGAAGGTGCCTGAGATGACTGCAGCGCCCGAAACCGAATTCCCCTTGAAGGACTGGGTTCCCGAGACCCGGACCCTGCTGATCGGCGACCGGGAGGTCGAGCCGGCCGGTGACACGTGGGACGTCTACAACCCGGCCACCGAAGAGGTCATCGCCACCGTCGGCGGCGCCTCCACCGACCAGGTCGACGACGCCGTCGCCGCGGCCCGCGCCGCCTTCCCGGCCTGGTCGGCCCTGAGCGGCGAGGAACGCTCCCGCCACATCCACCGCTTCGCCGACGTGCTCGAGAAGGCCGCCGACCGGCTGCTGCCCTCGATCGTCAACGAGGTCGGTACCCCGGTCTCGCTCGCCGAGTACCTGCAGGTCAAGATGGCCGTCGACGAGCACCTCCGGTGGGCGGCCGAAGCGGCGAAGACCGACCGCACCGTCCACCTCGGCGAGTACGACAAGCCGGTGCCGACGATGAGCGACGTCGTGTACGAGCCGGTGGGTGTCGTCGCGGCGATCACCGGCTACAACTACCCGCTGAACCTGGCCATCTTCAAGTTCGGCGCCGCGCTCGCCGCCGGCTGCACCGTGGTGCTGCTGCCGTCCCCGCGCACCCCGCTGACCACCCTCTTCCTGGGCGATCTGATCCGCGAGGCCGGCCTGCCGCCGGGCGTGATGAACGTCGTCATCGGCGGCGCCGACGTCGGGCAGCGGCTGTCCTCGCATCCCGGCGTGGACCGGGTGTCCTTCACCGGATCCGACGGTGTGGGCGCGAAGATCATGGAGCAGGCCGCCGCGAACCTGGCCGGGGTGACCCTCGAGCTCGGCGGCAAGTCGCCGAACATCGTGCTGCCCGGTGTGGACGTGCAGAAGATCGCCGTCGAGATGCACCTGCGCTGGTCCCGCAACGGCGGGCAGGGCTGCGCGGCCCTCGCCCGGCTGCTGGTGCACGACTCGGTCTACGACGAGTTCCTCGAGGCCGGCGCGTCGGCATTCGACCAGATGGTCGTCGGCGACCCCTGGGACCGTGCGACGAACATCGGCCCGATGATCCGGCCCGACCACCAGAACCGCGTGCAGGGCTTCATCGACAGTGCGGCGGCCGAGGGCGGCAGGAAGCTGCTCGAGGTGACCAAGCCGGTGCCGGAGAAGGGCTGGTTCGTCAATCCGGTTCTGCTCGGCAATCTTCCGCACAATGCGCGTGCGGTGCAGGAGGAGATCTTCGGCCCCGTCGCGGTGATCCTGCCGTTCAAGGACACCGAGGAAGCCATCCGCCTCGCCAACGACACCCCCTTCGGTCTCGCCGCGAACGTCTGGTGCGACGACCCGGTCGAGGCGCGCCGCGTGGCCGAGAAGATCCGGGCCGGAACGGTGTGGATCAACGGCGGTGGCGCCATGCGTCCGGACGCGCCGTTCGGCGGCTACGGGCGCTCGGGCGTCGGCCGTGAACTCGGCGAGTGGGGGATGCGCGAATACCTCGAGGTCAAGCACATCCAGTGGCGGATCTGATTCGCCGACAGGGTATTCGGCACCATCGCATTCGGCCGGGCCGAATCGGACGACAAAGCTAGGAGAGACGACGATGAACGCATCCGCTGCGGGCCCGCTCGCGGGCGTCAAGGTGCTCGAACTGGGCACCATGTATGCCGCCCCCACCGCGGGGCGCATGCTCCGCGACTTCGGTGCCGAGGTGGTCAAGGTCGAGGATCCGACGACCGGCGACTTCGCGCGCCAGTGGGTTCCGCAGAAGGAGGGGCTGTCGCTGGGCTTCTCCCGGCTCAACGCCGGGAAGAAGTCCCTCGGCATCGACCTGCGTTCGCCGGAAGGCCGCGACCTGGTGCGCCGGCTCGCGGCCGAGGTCGACGTCGTCGTCGAGTCGTTCCGTCCCGGCCGGCTCGAGGAGTGGGGCCTGGGCTACGACGTGCTGAGCGCGGACAACCCGGGTTTGGTGCTGGCCCGGGTGTCCGGGTTCGGGCAGACCGGGCCCAATCGGAGCCTGCCGGGCTTCGGCACCGTCGCCGAGACGGCCAGCGGTTTCGCCCACGTCAACGGCTGGCCGGACTCGCCGCCGACCTCTCCGCCGTTCGGGTTCGCCGATTCCATCGCCGGGCTGTCCGCCGCGATGGGCGTGGCGATGTCGCTGTACAAGCGGGAGCGCACCGGGCAGGGCGACGTCGTGGACGTCGCGCTGTACGAGCCGCTGATGTTCATCATCGGCGACATGTTCCTGCGCTACACCGCGCTCGGGGAGATCCAGCAGCGCATCGGCAACGCCACCGGCGCGGCGTCGCCGCGCGGCATCTACGAGGCCCAGGACGGGCGCTTCCTGTCCATCGCGGCGTCCAATCAGGGCATCGCCAAGCGTCTGTTCGCCGCGATGGGACGGCCCGAGATCATCGAGGATCCCCGCTACGCCACCAATGCCGCGCGTCTCGAGCACAACGACGAGGTGCAGGCGATGGTGAAGCAATGGGTCGGCTCGATGCCGCGGGCGAGCGTGCTCGAGACCCTGGAGAAGTTCGAGGTCGTCAGCGCGCCGGTGAACGATGCCGCGGACGTCGTCGCCGACCCGCACTTCCAGGAACGCACCCTCGTCGAGATCACGGGCAACGAGATCATGAAGGGCGTGCTGATGCCGGGACCGGTGCTGCACCTCGGCAGCTACGACGGCCCCGACTACGACGGGGTGCCCACCATCGGCGAGCACACCGCCGAGGTGCTCTCGGACCGGCTGGGGCTCACCGGGGACCAGCTTACGGCGCTCGCCGAGGCGGGCGTGATCGGCAAGTCCTGACAGTCGCACGGGCCGCAGTCCGAGAATCGATGCGGTGAACCGGAATCCGCCCACGACACGGCGTGCGCGGATTCCGGTCGTGCGCACATTTCCGTGGTTCGCCGACGCACGCGACGAGACGAGGTAGCAATGCATCTGAGTATCGGTTCGGGGTCGGCGTACGCCAACGACCGCCTCGAGACGGCGGCCGCCATGGCCGACAGCGGCCGGGTGCAGTACATGGGTTTCGACTGCCTGGCCGAACGCACGATGGCGCTGGCCCAGATCCGCCGCCTGCGCGATCCGTCGACCGGCCAGGACGAGCGCATCTCCGCCCTGGTGCCGATCCTGCGCCGATTCCTCGCATCGGGAGGCCGCGTCGTCGGCAACTTCGGTGCCGCCAATCCCGACGCCGCCGCAGCCGAATTCGCCGAGAACCTCCGCGCCCTGGGGCTCGGGGGAACCCGGATCGGCATCATCCGCGGCGACGACGTGCGGGCGGCCGTCACGGAAGCCGACGTCGCGCTCCCCGAACTCGGCACCACCACCCGGGCCGTCGCCGACCGGATCGTCTCCGCCAACGCCTACATCGGGGCCGACCCCATCGTCGACTGCCTCCAGCAGGACGCCCAGATCGTGCTCGGCGGTCGGATCGCCGACCCGTCCCTGTTCGTCGGGCCGATCTGCCACGAGCTGGGATGGTCGCTCGACGACTGGGACCGCGTCGGCACCGCGACCCTCGCCGGGCACCTGCTCGAGTGCGGCGTCCACAGCACCGGCGGCAACTTCGAGGACCCGCCCTACCGGGTCGTCCCCGACCCCCACAACCTGAGCTTCCCCCTCGCCGAGATCGACGACGACGAGCTGATCGTCACCAAGCTCGACGGCACCGGCGGCGCCGTCGACCTGCGCACCACCCGCACCCAGCTCTACTACGAGATCCACGATCCCGCTCGCTATCTCACGCCCGACGTGACCGCCGACTTCAGCGACGTCCGGATCGAACAGGCCGGGCCCGACCGGGTGCGCCTGTCCGGCGCCCGCGGCTCCGCCCGCCCCGACACCCTCAAGGTGCTCGTCGGCGTCGACCTCGGCTACAAGGCCGTCGCCGAGATCTCCTACGGCGGTCCGGGCTGCGTCGACCGCGCCCGGCGCGCCGAGGAGATCGTGCGCCGGCGCCTCGAACCGATCCGGGCGCAGATCGACGAACTGCGGATCGAACTGCACGGCGTCGACACCCTGTTCGGTGATCGCATCGCCGGCGGCGAGCCGGCCGAGGTCCGGCTGCGGCTCGCGGCCCGTGCGCTCGACCCCGACGTCGCCAAGGCCGCCGCGTACGAGGTCGAATACCTGTACTTCGGTCCCGCGGGCGGGGGCGGTGTGGTCACCTCGGTCGTCCCCGCCGTCGTCGTGACCCCCGCCCTGCTGCCCCGCAGCGATGTCCCCCTCTCCGTGGAGGTGACTACCGCATGAAACTTCGTGACGTCGCGTACAGCCGCTCCGGCGACAAGGGCGACACCAGCAACATCTGTGTGTTCCCGCACGACGACGCCGACTACGAGTGGCTCCGGTCGGTGCTCACCGAGGACGTCGTCGCGAAAGCCTTCGGCGATCTCGTCCAGGGCGAGGTGATCCGCTACGAGATCCCGGTGAACTGCTGCCTGAACTTCGTCCTCACCCGCGCGCTCGCGGGCGGCGTCTCCAAGTCCCTTCGGGTGGATCCGCACGGAAAGTCCTACCAGTCCCTGATTCTCGACATCGACGTACCCGGACGCGAGGAGAAGTGATGATCGACGATCTGTTCGCGCGGGTGGCCCAGGGTCCGTCCGTGCACGTCGGTGGCGGATGGGAGAGCGGGCGGGGTGAGACGTTCGAGTCGATCGATCCCGCCACCGAGGAGGCGCTGGCCCGGTGGACCGGCGCCGACCGGGAACAGACCGAAAGCGCGGTCACGGCCGCCCGGCGCAGCTTCGACGCCGGGGAATGGCGGGCCGCGTCCCCGGACCAGCGCGCCGAGGTCCTGCGGCGGCTGGCCGAGCTGATCGACGAGCACGCCGATCAGCTCACCGGCCTGGTCGTGCGGGAGGTCGGATCACCCGTCGGTCTGGCCCGCACCCTGCAGGTCGCGCAACCGGCGATCAACTTCCGGTGGTTCGCCGACGCGGCGCTGCGCGGTCCCCGCGGCGGTTACCAGGAGCGGCTGCCCGGCATCCGCGGAGCGGTGTCGTCCGAAAGCCTGCTGCTGCGCGAACCGATCGGGGTGGTGTCGGCGATCGTCCCGTACAACTACCCGCTGAACATGATCTCGTGGAAGGTGGCACCCGCGCTCGCCGCCGGCTGCAGCGTCGTGCTGCTGCCCTCGCCGCGGGGCACGCTGTCCGCGCTGGCCTTCATGCATCTCGCCGCCGAGGCCGGCCTGCCGCCGGGTGTGCTGAATCTGGTGCCGGGCGGGGCGGACGTGGGCGAAGTGCTCACCACCCACCCCGGCGTGGACATGGTGAGCTTCACCGGATCCTCCGCCGTCGGCGCGACCGTGATGGCACAGGCCGCGGCCACGCACAAGAAGGTCGTCCTCGAGCTCGGCGGCAAGTCCCCCAACATCCTGCTCCCGTCGGCGGACCTGTCCGCCGCCGTGGGGCCGTCGATCCTGCGGTTCTGCCGCAACGCGGGCCAGGGCTGCGGTGCCACCACCCGGATCCTCGTACCACACGACCGGATCGACGAATTCCTGGATCTGGCCGCCGGTTTCATCGAGGAGAACGTGCCGACCGGCGACCCGTGGGACGAGCGCACCGAGGTGGGTCCGCTGATCTCCGCCGAGCATCTCGCCCGCGTGCTCGGCTGCCTCGACCGCACCGTCGCCGCCGGCGGCCGCGTCGCGGTCAGTGGCGAGCGACCGGTGGGCAAGGGCTGGTTCCTGCCGCCCACTCTGGTGACGGGCGTGGACAATTCCGCCGAGATCTCCCGGGAGGAATTGTTCGCCCCCGTCGCGGTGGTCCTGCCGTACCGGGACGTCGACGAGGCCGTGGCCATCGCCAACGACTCACCGTACGGGCTCAACGCGAGCGTCTTCGGTGATCACGCGGAGGCGGTGGCCGTGGCTCAGCGCCTCGACACCGGCACCGTCGCGATCAACGGCGGCGGCCCGATGCGGGCCGACGTGCCGTGGGGCGGATCGAAGCGCAGCGGTACCGGCGTCGAGATGGGTGAGGACGGATTCCTCGAGTTCTTCCGCGTCAAGCACCTGAACTGGCAGGTGCCGGCATGACGTCCGAAGCCCCGACGCCCCCGCGGGCTCTCGCATACCCGATCCTCGACCGCCCGGCGACGGATCGCGCGCTCGGTGCGTACACCGGCGACCGCACGGTGCCGTGGCTGCTCGACCGGTGGCGCACCGACCGGCCGGACAAGACCTTCCTCGTCTGGGAGCCGCATACCGGCGCCGGGGCACAGCGCTGGACCTACGCGGAATTCGGCGCCGCAGTCGATCGGCTCGCGGCTGGACTGCAGGCCCGCGGCATCGCACCCGGCGACCGTGTGGTGCTGCTGATGGACAACTGCCCCGACTTCCTCGTCGGATGGGCAGCGATCGTGTCGGCCGGCGCGGTCGCGGTGTGTCTCAACACCCGCAGCAGCGCCGACGAACTCGCCTACTACGACCGGCACTGTGCGCCTCGCGCCGCGCTGGCCGGAACCGGTCTGGCGGAGATCGCTCGGGACGCCATGCCCGGGCTCGAGTGGATCGCCGCGTCCGGCGGCACCGACAGCCTCGTCGTCCCGCCCGTGGCGTCCCCGGCGCCGACCGGAACGACCTGCGCTCTGGGCGAGCTGAGCGGAACCGGCGTGGCGCCGGCACCGGTGTCCGTCGATCCGCTCGCGCCCGCGAGCATCCAGTACACCTCCGGGACGACGGCGCGACCGAAGGCCGTGGTCTGGACGCACGCCAACTGCCTGTGGGCCGCCCAGGTCAATTCCGCGCACGCCGGTCTGCGTGGGACCGACGTCGGGCTGATCACCCTGCCGCTGTTCCACACCAACGCCCTGGGGTACTCCTTCCTGGGACTGCTGTGGGTCGGCGCCACCGCGGTGCTGACGCCGAAGTTCTCCGCGTCCCGCTTCTGGGACGTCTCGCTCCGGCACCGGTGCACGTGGGCGTCGGTGGTGTCGTTCATGCTCCGCGCCCTGGCCGGCGCGCCGGTCCCGCCCGACCACACCTACCGGCACTGGTCGGGCAGCGCGGCCCAGCGGCCGGTGAGCGGCAGGATCCGCACGACGGGCTGGTTCGGCATGACGGAAACCGTCTCGCACCCCGTCGTCAGCGAACTGGCCCATCCCGACCCCGACGGGACGATGGGACGTGCGGCACCCGAGTACGCCGTCGCCGTCGTCGGCGCCGACGGTCGTCCCGTGGAGCCGGGCACGGTGGGGGAGCTGTGGGTGCGGGGTACGCCGGGGGTGTCCCTGTTCGCCGGCTATCTCCACGACGACGACGCCACGCGCGCGGCCTTCACCGCCGACGGATGGTTCCGCACCGGCGACCGGGTGCGCCAGGACCGGTCCGGTCAGTACTGGTTCGTCGAGCGATCCAAGGACATGCTCAAGGTCGGTGGGGAGAACGTCGCCGCCGCCGAGGTCGAACGCGTGGTCGCCACCGTGCCGGGGGTCCGGGAGGTCGCCGTCGTGGCGAAACCCGACCGCATGCTCGGCGACGTCCCGGTCGCGTTCGTGATCGCGGACGGCGCCGCGCCCGGCGACCTGCCCGCCGAGATCGACCGGGTGTGTGCCGAACTGCTGTCCGACTTCAAACGGCCACGTCAGATCCATCTGGTGCCGGAGTTCCCGCGCGCCACCCTGAACAAGGTCGCCAAGGCGAAGCTGCGGCACTGGCTCCTCGAGCCGCCTGCGGAAGCGAGGAAGACATGGACCTGGGTGTGATCCTCGGCGACGTGCACACCACGCTGTCGCCGCGCGAACACCTCGACGGACTGCTGCGACAGGTCGAGGCGGCGCAACGCAACGGTGTGCGCTACATCGTGATGGGCCACCACTACATCTACGGCAATCTGCGCTGGCTGCAGCCGATCCCCACGCTCGCCCGGATCGCGGCCGAACTGGACCCCGGCGTGAAGATCGGGACGATGGTGGTGCAGGTGCCGCTGTTCCATCCGGTCGCACTCGCCGAGGAACTCGCCACCCTCGACATCCTCACCCGCGGCAATCTCATCGTCGGTGCCGGCGCGGGGTATCGGCGTGAGGAGTTCACCGCCTTCGGTGTCGACTTCGATCAGCGGTTCGCGATGATGGACGAGGCGCTGCAGATCGTGCGGATGATGTGGACGCAGGACGAGGTCGACTTCCACGGCAGGTTCTGGCGTCTCGACGGCGTGAAGACCCACATCCGCCCCTGGCAGGACCCGCATCCGCCGATCTGGATCGGTGCGCTGCGGGATTCGGGTGTCCGGCGGTCCGCACGGCTGGGGGACGCGTGGCCGGTGACACCGGAGACACCGACCGAGGACATGCATCGCATGTTCGGCGTGTACGCGGCGGCCCGGCGCAGGCACGGGCGACCGCCGGTCGCGCGGCATCCGCTGCGCCGCGAGATCGTTCCCGGCGCCACCACCGAAGACGCGTTCCGGCGCTTCGAATTCATGGCACGGGACCGCCTCCTGGCCTACGCCCAGCGCGAACTGGCCACGCGCGATGCCACCGCCCTCACCGACAGGTTCCGGCAGGTCGCCGCGAAGGAGGCGATCATCGGTACCGCCGACGACTGCCTCGACCAGTTGCGCACCCTCGCGGCGCAGGTGCCCGTCGACCCGGTGATCGTCCGGGCCCAGTGGCCCGACATGACGGCCGACGACGTCGTCGCGTACCTCGACGATCTCGGCCGGGACATCGTTCCCGGCATGCGGGAGATCGTGCCGGTCGACGCCCGCGCCGTGGTGGACCACTCGGAGATCCCGCACCCCGGCCCGACAGGAGCGCCCCGATGACGGTCGACGACCGAAGCGCCGAACGACATTGTCCCGTGGTCGACTTCGACCACAATTCGGCGTCGCACGCCGAGGACACGGTCGGCTCCTACCGGCGGTTGCGGGAAGCGGGACCGGTGATCCGGTCCACCCGGCACGGGGGCTTCTGGGTACTCACCGACTACGAGGGCGTCTTCGAGGCCGCCCGCGAGGACCAGGTCTTCTCGTCCGCGCGGTGCCCCTACGGTGGCGAGGGCCTGGCCACCGTCATCCCCAAGACGCCGGTGAACCACCACATCCCCGTCGAACTCGACCCTCCGGAACATCGGAAGTACCGCAAGCTGATCAACCCGCTCACCGCCCCGGCAGCGGTCGAGCACCTGCGGCCGGTGATCGAGAAGTACACGACGCGGTTCCTCGACGAGGTGATCGAGGACGGCGAGTGCGACTTCGCGACGGTCATCGGTGTTCCCGCGGTGGTGACGATCGACTGGCTCGGTCTGCCTCCCGAGGACTGGGAACGGTACGCGCACGCGCATCACGCCGCGCTGTCCGACCGACCCGGAACGCCGGAGTTCGAGCACGCGATCGCCGTCGAGTTTCCTTGGATGGAGGAACAATTGCGCGCCGCGATCGCCGAGCGGCGCACGTCTCCGCGGGAGGACGTGCTCAGTCGTCTCGTGGGCTCGGAGGTGGACGGCCGGCCGGTCACGGACGACGAGGTCTTCGCCATCGCCGAACTGCTCGTCTCCGGCGGCGTGGGCACCACCGCCTCCCTCGTCAGCCAGACGCTCATGTACCTCGACCGTCACCACGACCTGCGCCGCACCCTTGCCGCGCATCCGGAGAAGCTGCCGCGCGCGATCGAGGAATTCCTGCGGGTCTTCTCGCCCACACAGGCGCTGGCCCGCACCGTCACCCGGGACGTGGAGTTCCGCGGGCACGACTTCCGCACGGGCGACCGCGTGCTCCTCGGCTGGGCGTCGGCGAATCGCGACCCGAAGGCGTTCGAGGACCCGGACACCGTGGACATCGAGCGGTGGCCGAACCGGCACACGGCGTTCGGGATGGGTGTGCACCGATGCGCGGGCGCACACATCGCCCGTGCCCTGTCGCTCGAGCTGCTCGGTCAGATCCTGAGCCGCATGCCGGATTACGAGATCCTGCACGACGAGGTCGTGCCGTTCCCGCATCAGGCGGTCAATCCGGGGTGGAAGCGCATCCCCGCGCGCTTCACGCCGGGCCGGCGCCGCGGAGCCCGTGCTGCGGGCGATCTGCGAAATCCCCACTGAACGACGGCCGTACGGCGCGTGTCCGTCGGCCGGAACGGTCGCTCCGGCCGGCATGCTTCCCGGGTTCTGCCGTTGACTCACCGGGGTGTGGTGTGAGCATAATCATATGCACAGATTTTCTCCGCTGTTGTCTTCGCGCAGTTCCCGGCGCGGTGCGCCACCGGCGATCGACGCCGGTACGTCACGGCCACCCCGTCCGGGACGCGAACCGAACACCGAAAGGCTTACACCGTGGGATTCGACGGCATGGTTGCATTCGTCACCGGTGCGGCGAGAGGGCAGGGACGCAACCACGCGGTGCGCCTCGCCCGGGAGGGCGCCGACATCATCGCACTCGACCTGTGCGCGCCGGTGCAGGGTGCCCCGTACGACATGGCCACCCGGGCGGACCTCGACGAGACGGTCCGGCTGGTGCAGGCCGAGGGGAGGCAGATCGTCGCCGCCGAAGCGGACGTGCGGGATTCGGCAGCGGTCGCAAAGGCCGTGGCGGCGGGCGTCGAACGGTTCGGCCGCCTCGACGTCGTCGTCGCCAACGCGGGGATCGCCGGCAGCTATCCGGTCGAGGATCTCACCGACGACATCTGGCGCGACATGATCGACATCAACCTCACCGGCGTGTGGAACACGGTGAAGGCCTCCGTCCCGCACCTGCGGGCGGGCGGCCGCGGCGGCAGCATCGTGCTGATCAGTTCCATCGCGGGACTGAAGGGGCTGCCGAACAACGCCCACTATGCCGCTGCCAAGCACGGTGTGCTGGGCGTGATGCGCAGCCTCGCCAACGAACTCGGGTCCGAGGGCATCCGCGTCAACGCGGTCCTGCCGACCAACGTGGAGACCCGGATGCTGCTCAACGACGCGATCTACAAGCTGTTCCTGCCGGACGAGGCACAGCCCACCCGCGAGCAGGTCGAACCCCTGCTGCACGGCATGCACGCCCTCGACGTCCCGTTCGTGCAGCCCGACGACGTCAGCAACGCCGTCCTGTTCCTCGCCGGATCCCAGTCCCGCTACGTCACCGGCATCACGATGCCGATCGACGCCGGCGCGTTGGTGAAGTAGTGCCGGGCCCCGACATGCCCTCAGCGACGGGAGGATTCGACATGCGCGATACCCGGGACCGCCACCCGCGACGGACGGCGGACGTCCTCGAGATCCGCGAACTGGCCACACGGTACGCCCTGGCCGTCGACGACCACGACATGGCGACGCTGGCCGCCCTGTACACGCCCGAGGCCGCATTCTGCGGCCTGACCGAGACGCTGCGCGGACGGGACGCGATCGTCGCCTACGTGCGGACCGCGCTCGACGGCTACGACGGCGTCAGCGTGCACACCCCGCACCCCGGCACGGTGGATTTCACCGGCGAGGACACGGCACGCGGCATCGTGCCCTGCCATGTCGAGTTCGCCCGGGCGGGCGTGCAGAGCATCCTCGCACTCCGGTACCACGACCGCTACGTCCGGCAGGACGGCCGCTGGTACTTCGGTGAACGCCGGCTCGAGGTCCGGTACGCGACACCGACCACCGACTACGGGACGGTTCTCACCGCTGCGACAGCACCCGAGCCCTCGCGTCCCACCACGCAGGACGGACAGCGTCGACCGAGTCCGTCCGCCGTCGTCGACTGAACCACCCGAGAGAGGGATTGCGATGCAACACAACGAAGAAACGGCCGAGTACGACGTCGTCGTGCTCGGCAGCGGAGCCGCCGGACTGTGCGCCGCGCTGTCGGCTGCCCGGAGCGGCGCCCGGGTGGGCGTGTTCGAGAAGGGCGAACTGCTCGGCGGCACCACGTGCTTGTCGAGCGCCGTGGCGTGGCTGCCGAACAACCGGTACGCGCGGGAGGCGGGAATCGCCGACTCGCGTGAGGGGGCCCTCGCCTACCTCGAGTCGTTGTCGCACGGGATGATCCTGCCCGAACTCGCCGAGGCGTTCGTCGACACGGTTCCCGAACTGCTGGAGTGGCTCGACACCACCCCGCTGAAGATGCGCCTCGTCGCCGGGTACCCCGACTACCACCCCGAGCGGCCGGGTGGCATGCCGCACGGCGGACGCTCGCTCGAACCGGAGTTGTTCAGCTTCATCGACCTCGGGCGGTGGGAGGACAAGCTCGTCGGGGTCCCGCGGCGTATGACGGTCACGGAGACCCCCATCGGCGGTGGCACCGGCCACCTTCCGGCCGACGTGCAGGAGCAGCGCGAGCGCGACCACGTGGAGGGTCTCGGCCGTGGCATGGTCGCGGCCCTGCTCCAGGGCTGTCTCGACGAGGGCGTGGCGGTGCACACCGGCGAGCGCGGCGTGCGGCTGATCCAGGACGAGGCCGGCCGCGTCACGGGTGTGCGGTTCGAGGGACGGGGCGGCCCGCACGACGTGCTCGCCGAGCACGGCGTCGTCCTTGCCACCGGCGGCTTCGAATGGGACGAGCGTTTGCGGCGCGACTTCCTGCGGGGGCCGCTGGCGCACCCGGCCACGGTCCCCACGAGCACGGGGGACGGTCTGCGCATGGCGATGCGTGTCGGCGCGCAGCTCGGCAACATGCGCGAGGCATGGTGGGCGCCGGTCGCGGTGCTGCCCGGGCAGCGGGCGAACGGCGCGCAGGCGGTCCAGCTCGTACACCGGGAACGGACTGCGCCGCATTCGATCATGGTGAACCGGCACGGACGCCGGTTCACCAACGAGGCAACCAACTACAACGCCCTCGGCGGTGCGTTCCATCATCTCGACGCACACGACTTCGACTACCCGAACCAGCCCTGCTGGCTGATCTTCGACGCCGACCATGTCGAGAAGTACGGAGCGTTCGGGGCTGCGCCGGGTACGGAAGCGCCGGAGTGGGTGCTGCGTGCGGACACCCTCGCCGATCTCGCGCGGCAGATCGAGGTCCCCGCGGCCGCGCTCGAGTCGACGGTGGCCCACTGGAACGAGGACGTGCGACGGGGTCACGACAGCGAATACCACCGCGGCGAGAGCGTGTACGACGGCTTCGTCGGTGACAAGACCAAGTACCCGGGCGTGGAATCCACCCTGGGGCCTGTCGCACGGGCGCCCTTCCACGCGGTGCAGATCCACAGCAGCACGCTCGGCACGAAGGGCGGCCCGCGCACCGACGCGGACGGCGCGGTCCTCGACGTCGACGATCGCGTCATCCCCGGGCTGTTCGCCGCGGGCAACGTCATGGCGGCCCCCACCGGGATGGTCTACGGCGGAGCCGGCGGAACGCTCGGTCCGGCACTGGTGTTCGGCTACCGAGCGGGCCGGGCCGCGGCGCGGGCGGCCGGATCCCCGTCCGAACCCGGCGGTGTCCTGAGGGAGCCGACGACGGTGTGACATTCGGCGGGCGGACCCCGCCGAACACCCGCGCACTTTCCGGTCAGACGCGACAGCAATTGCTGTTGCGTCTGACTGTTGTGCGCGCGGGTCCGGAACGTGTTCCGGCGCGGGACGTAGGTGTCCGACCACCGGGGATCTTCGGACCTTGTGGGCGCGCTAGCTAATAATGATGATAAGCATTAAGGTGCTCTTCGTCACAGTTCGAGCAGAAGAGGAGATCGGAAATGGGTCGAGTAACCGGGAAGGTCGCGCTGGTCACGGGCGCCGCACGGGGACAGGGACGTTCGAATGCCGTCCGCCTCGCGGAGGAGGGCGCCGACGTCGTGATCCTCGACTCCTGCAAGGACATCGACACGGTCGCGTATCCGCTTGCCACCACCGACGACCTCGCCGAGACCCACCGGCTCGTCGAGGCTGCGGGCCGTCGCTGCCTGTCCCGGGTCGTCGACGTGCGCGACCAGGCGGCCCTCGACCTGCTCGTCTCCGACGCCGTCGACGAGTTCGGGCACATCGACATCGTCAGCGCCAACGCCGGCATCGTGAGCTTCACCCCCACCTGGCACCTCAGTGACGAGGAGTGGCAGAACGTCATCGACGTCAACCTCACCGGGGTCTTCCGCACCGTGCGGGCCGTCGTCCCCCGCATGATCGAACAGGGCACCGGCGGCGCGATCGTGCTCACCAGCTCCGTCGCGGCGATCCGGGCGAGCCGCAATCTGGGGCACTACGCCGCCAGCAAGGGCGGGGTGGTCAGCCTCATGCGCACCCTCTCCAACGAACTGGGCGAACACGGTATCCGGGTCAACACCCTCAATCCGGGCACCGTCCGCACGGAGATGATCGAGAACGACGCCATGTACCGGATCTACCGTCCCGACCTCGAATCGCCCACGCAGGCGGACATCGTCGACCACTGCCGTCGGCGCAACGAGCTCGACGTCCCCTGGGTCGAGCCCGTCGACATCAGCAACGCGCTGGTCTGGCTGGCCTCGGACGAGGCCCGCTACGTGACCGGTGTGGTGCTGCCCATCGACGCCGGACTGCTCGCCAAGACCTAGAACCCCGGCTCGCCGCCGAATCCCGACTCGGAAGGAACGCACGATGGAAAGCCCCGCCCGCTGCCCGGTCGTCCACTTCGACCACAACTCGCCCGAACACTCGGCCGACCCGGCCGAGTCGTACCGGAAGATCCGGGAAACCGTCAAGATCGGCTGGACTCCCGCCCACGGCGGCTACTGGGTGCTCTCCGACTACAGCTCGGTCTTCGACGCCGCACGCGACGACGAGACGTTCTCCTCGGCGCGCAGCGAGTACGGCGGCGAGGGACTGTCCGTGGTGATCCCGAAAACCCCGCACCACGATCACATTCCGATCGAGCTCGATCCGCCGGAGTTCCGCAAGTACCGCAGGATCGTCAACCCGGTCAGCGCGCCGGCCGCCGTCGAGAAGATGAAGCCCACGATCGACCGGCACGTCGCGGGCTTCATCGACAGCGTGATCGAGAGCGGCGAGTGCGACCTGACGTCGGTCATCGGGGTGCCCTCCATCGTCACGGTCGAGTGGCTCGGCCTCGACGTCTCGGAGTGGCGCCGCTATTCCAACGCCCACTTCCAGGTGCTCGCCGGGATCCCCGGTACCCCCGAGCACACCCGCGCGGTCGAGGTCGACTTCCCGTACCTCGCCGGCCGCATCGAGCAGACCATCGCCGAACGGCGCGCGGCCCCGAAGGACGACATCATCAGCTACCTCGTCCAGCAGGAGGTCGACGGCAGCCCGATGAACGATCACGACGTGTTCGCGATCGTCGACCTGCTCATCTCCGGTGGCGTCGGCACCACGGCCTCCCTGGTGAGCAACTCGCTGGTCTGGCTCAGCCGCCACAAGGACGTGCGGCAGCGCCTGGCCGACCATCCCGATCTCCTCGATCATGCCATCGAGGAGTTCCTGCGGTACTTCTCGCCGACTCAGGCCCTTGCCCGCACCGTGACACACGACGTCGAGTTCCACGGCTGCCCCATGCGCAAGGGCGACCGGGTGCTGCTGTCCTGGGCTTCCGCCAATCGGGACACGGAGCTGTTCGACAAGCCCGACGAGATCGACATCGAGCGCTGGCCCAACCGGCACACCGCCTTCGGTATCGGTGTGCACCGCTGTGCCGGTTCGCATCTCGGCCGGTACATGTCGCACGCGCTGATCAGCCAGGTGCTCGAACGGATGCCGGACTACGAGGTCGACTACGACGCGCTGCAGCCCTACCCACGGCAGGGCGTGAACACCGGCTACCAGCGCATCCCGGCCACCTTCACGCCGGGCCGACGGGTTCTGACGGACTACACGCTGCAGTAACGGCTTTCGTCGACGCGGCAGTGCCGACTCTTGCCGACGCGGCAGTGCCGACTTTTGCCGACGCGGCAGTGCCGACTTTTGCCGACGCGGCAGTGCCGGCCGTCCGCGCATGCGGATCCCATACGCGGACGGCCGGCGATCCGGCGGGATGTCAGCCGAGCTTCCCGGTCGGTTCGAACTTCACGCGGAGCTCCGGGATGCTGCGCGTGTACAGGCCCTCCTCGTGCGGGACGAAGCCGTCCTGGTACTCGATCGAGTCCATCGTGTCGAGCACGAGGTTCAGCGCGATGGTCATCTCCGTCTTCGCGAGCATCGAACCCACGCAGAAGTGCCGGCCGAGAATGAACTGCACGTGGTTGGCCGCGCCGCTGAAGGCCCGATCGACGTTGAGATCGGTGCGGAAGATGTCGAACTCGTCCGGATTCGAGAAGTGGCGCTCGTCGCGGTTGGCGGCCGCGAGCATCATGATGCACGTCGCCCCCGCGGGAATGGTCGAGTCCTCGATCTGCACCTCGTCCTCGGTCTGGCGCATGATCATGTGGACGGGTCCGGAATAGCGCAGCGTCTCGGCGATGACGCGGTCGGCGAGACTGCGGTCCTCGCGGACGGCCCGCATCTGGTCGGGGTGGTCGATGAGATTGCGGATCATGCTGGCGATGGCCTTGTCCGTCGTCTCACCACCGGCGACGAGGAGCAGGCTGACGAAGGCCTTGATCTCCTCGTCGGACATCTGCTCACCGTCGACTTCCGCGCGGCACAGGCGGGAGAGCAGGTCGTCGCCGTCGCCGGAGCGTCGTTCGCGGATGATCGGCAGCATGTACTCGCGCAGCTCGACGTGGGTGCGTTCGGCGGCGGCGTTGATCTCGGGGTCTCCGGCCAGGTTGTTGAGGTAGGCCATGATCGAGAAGTACCAGGTGCGGAACCGCTCGTGATCGCTCTTGGGCAGGCCGAGCATGTCGACCATCACGTTGATGGGGAACCGGCTGGTGAACTGGGAGACGAGTTCGGCCTCGCCCTGTCCGGCCACCTCGCCGAGCAGCTCGCCGGCGTTGCGGGCGACGATGCCGCCGATCAGGTCGGCCGCGTTGTGCGTGATGGCCGGCATGAACTTCTCGAGTCCGTTGCCGCGGAAGAACGGGTTGAGCAGCGCGCGGTGCGTGGAGTGCTCGCGACCTTCCATCTGCAGAATGGTGCGCCCGTGGATGGGCTCGAGCTGCCATTCGTAGTTGCGGCTGGAGAACTTCGGGCTGCGGAAGGCCTCGGCGCAGTCGGCGTACCGGCTGATGAGGTAGCTCTCCGTGGCTTCGTGGCGCAGGGCGGGGTAGTGGTCGCGCAGTACGCGGTGGAACGGGTAGGGGTCGGTGAGGAACTCGGGGGAGAGGATGTCGGGGGCGGTGGGGCGGGGTTCGACTGCGGTCACTCTGGAATCTCCTGATCGTCGAATCGAGGGGTCGAGCAGGATCGGTGCCGGCAGGCACCGGTCGGGGTCGTGCCGCTCCGCCGAGGGTCTGGGGCCGGAGGTGGAAGTGATCCGGATCACTAAGTGCTGATAACTATAAATACGATTTGAATGATGTCAATGGATTTCGGTGAAACGGGTTCTCGACGAGAACGGGCGTCCACCCTGAAGGATGGACGCCCGTTTCCGGAAACGACGGTGATCAAGCCGATTTCGGCGGCTCCAACGTGCGGAGGGCGGCGAGCAGTCGCTCCGGAATCTGCGCCTTCTTCCCGTCCGCACCGCGCACGGCGAACGTGATCTTGCCGTGGGCGACGAGTTCGTCGCCGCGCTCGAAGTCGAATCCGAGCGCGTACGACGTGGTGCCGAGGTGGTCGAGGACCACCGTGCAGGTCAGTTCGTCGAACACCTCGCAGCTGGTGAGGTACTGGCACTCGGACTTCAGGCCCACGGTGTAGACGCCGAGGGTGTCGAGCATCGTGTGGCTGTCGAGACCGAACGAGTGCAGCCAGACGCTGTAGGTCCGTTCCATCCACGGGTAGTTGATCGCGAAGTACGAGATGCCGACGGCGTCGCAGTCGCCGTAGGCGAGCTGGAAGCGCTGCTGGGTGACGGCGGTGGTGGCGGTGGTCATGTCTTGTCCTTCCGGGCGGATCAGGGGTGGCCGCCGTCGACGGTGACGATGGAACCGGTGGTGAAACTCGACGCATCGCTCGCGAGGTACAGCGCCGCGCCGACGATCTCGTCGGGCTGTCCGCCGCGCTTGGCGGCGAAGCTCTGCGCCCGCCGTGAGAAGGCCTCCATGTCCCAGGAGTTGCTCACGTCGGTGAGGAAGGTGCCGGCCATGATCGCGTTGCTGCGCACCGTGGGTCCGAACGCGTGCGCCATGCCGATGGTAACGGCGTTGAGTCCGGCCTTGGCGGCGGCGTAGGGCAGGATGTCGGGCCGCGGGTGGACGGACCCGGCGCTGGAAATGTTGATAATGGATCCGCCGTCGCCCTGCGCCATGCGCGTTCCCACGAGTGCGGCGAGCCGGAACGGGCCCTTGAGATTCACTCCGACCACCTTGTCGAACAGTGTTTCGCTGACGGTGTCGAGGCTGTCGTACAGCGGGGACATACCTGCATTGTTGATCAGGACGTCGATCTTCCCGAAGTGGTCGTAGGCCGCGTCGACGAGTTCCTCGATCGACTCCCACCTGCCGACGTGGAACGAGTGCGCGAGGGTCTTGCGGCCCGTCTCCTCGGTGATCTCGTCGGCGGTGGCCTGGCACGAGGCCAGGTCACGGCTGGCGATGACGACGTTGCAGCCGGCCCGGGCCAGCCCGAACGCCATGGCGCGGCCGAGGCCCCGGCTGCCGCCGGTGACGATCGCGGTGCGGTCGGTGAGATCGAACGCGCGCGTGGGGTCAAATCCCGGGCGGGTCCGGCCGGTCGTTGAATCGGTCATCGAATTCCTCCGCTGGTCCTGGTTGACGGTACCCAATTCCTTGCTATTGTGATCATAGATTAGCGGATAGTGATCCAGTTCATGACAATGGCCGAGACCGCACCGAGTCACAGCACCGTGGCGCCCCGGTGAGCGGACGCATCGCCAGAACGGAGTACAAGGTGAGTGACGACCAGCAGGACCTGTTCGCCCTGCCGCAGCGATACCTCGACCTCCAGCGGGAAGCCCGCGACCTCGCGGCCGAGTGTGCCGACGTCGCCGCGCGTGCCGACGAGGCGGACAGTTTCGACCCGGACGTCCGCAAGCGGCTGACCGCGTCCCGTCTCACCGAGGTCGTCGTGCCGGCCGCCTACGGTGGCCGCTTCGAGAAGGTCGACTCCCTCGCGGTGACCATTGTGCGCGAGGCCCTCGCCGCCGAGTCCGCTCACCTCGACTCCATGTTCGGTATGCAGGGCATCGGCAGCTACTGCATCAGCGTCGGCGGGTCCGAGGAACTCAAGGCGGAGTGGCTGCCCAAGGTGGCCCGGCTCGAGGCGGTGGCCGCGCTCGGCCTGACCGAGCCGCACGTCGGATCCGATCTCAAGGCCCTCAGCACCACGGTCGTCGAGCGCGACGGCAAGCTCGTCGTCGACGGCCACAAGTCCTTCATCACCAACGGCGGCGACGCGGACTTCTACAGCATCCTCGCCCGCGAGGGCGACGGATACTCCCTCGTACTGGTCCCGGCCGACGCGCCGGGCCTGCGCATCGAGCACCCGCACCAGATCATCGCGCCGCACGTGCTCAGCGACGTCATCCTCGAGAACGTCGAGGTTCCGGTGGGCAACCGCATCGGGGAGCCGGGCAAGGGCTTCGGGCTCGTCCTCGCCACCCTCGCGACATTCCGCGTGTCCGTGGCCGGCGCCGCGGTCGGCGTGGCCCAGGCCGCGCTGGACGAGGCCGTCGCCCATGCCAAGTCCCGGGAGGGCTTCGGGGTCAGCCTCGCGCGCCTGGGGTCGGTGCCCGAGCACCTCGCCTCCTGCTGGACCGACATCGAGATGGCGCGCTCGCTGACCTACCGCGCGGCCGCCGCCTCGGCCCGCGACGCCCGCGCCAACCTGCACCTGTCGTCGATGGCGAAGGTCGGAGCGACCGAGGCGGCGGCCCGCGTCGTCGACCGGTCGGTGCAGATCATGGGCCGTTTCGGGCTCGTGCGCGGCGGCAAGCTCGAACGTCTCTACCGGGAGGCGCGTCCCATGCGGATCTACGAGGGCTCCACCGAGGTGATCTTCGATTCGCTGGCCAAGCAACTCGTGAAGGAAGCCCCGTAGGGGCAGAATGCGGACCAGAGGCAGGAACCCATGACAACGGACGCGAACACCACCAAGCTGGAGCGAGTCGTCATCCGCTTTGCGGGCGACTCGGGCGACGGCATGCAGCTGACCGGTGACCGCTTCACCTCCGAGGCGGCCGCGTTCGGCAACGACCTCGCGACGCAGCCCAACTTCCCCGCCGAGATCCGGGCGCCCCAGGGCACCCTGCCGGGCGTGTCGTCGTTCCAGATCCAGATCGCGGACCACGACATCCTCACCGCGGGTGATCGACCGGACGTCCTCGTCGCGATGAACCCGGCGGCACTGAAGGCGAACATCGACGACCTGCCGCGCGGCGGCACCGTCATCGTCAACACCGACGAGTTCACCAAGCGCAACCTTTCCAAGGTCGGCTACGCCGCCAACCCGCTCGACGACGGCAGTCTCGACGAGTTCGTGATCCATCAGGTTCCGATGTCGAGCCTGTCGGTGGGGGCGGTGGAACCCGCCGGCCTGAGCCGCAAGGACGGCGAGCGCGCGAAGAACATGTTCGCGCTCGGGTTGCTGTCGTGGATGTACAACCGGCCGGTGGAGCGGATCGAGGAGTTCCTGCGCACCAAGTTCGCCAAGAAACCGCAGGTCGCCCAGGGCAACCTGCTCGCGTTCCAGGCCGGGTGGAACTACGGCGAGACCACCGAGACGTTCGCGACGACGTTCGAGGTGGCCAAGGCGGACCTGCCGGCCGGCACGTACCGGCAGATCACCGGCAACACCGCACTGGCCTACGGTCTGGTGACCGCCGGTGAGCTGTCCGGGCTCGAGGTGTTCCTCGGGACGTACCCGATCACCCCCGCCTCCGACATCCTGCACGAGCTGACCAAGCACCGCGGTCTCGGCGTGACCACCTTCCAGGCGGAGGACGAGATCGCCGCGATCGGCGCCGCGGTCGGCGCCTCTCTAGTGGCTCGACACGGATCGTTGACCGGGTAATCCCCGGCTGACGGTGAGGTTCGCGGCAGACTATCTCCGATTCGATACAAGGAGGTGGTCGTGGCACCCCAACCA
>Ga0255338_1001387_pt1 | contig 46439 bp, 43 predicted proteins | sample MeOH1_35cm_T4_19_FD_203715 | JGI IMG/M metagenome (GOLD analysis project Ga0255338, IMG submission 203715) | Sandy soil microbial communities from University of British Columbia, Vancouver, Canada - MeOH1_35cm_T4_195 | ecosystem: Engineered > Artificial ecosystem > Sand microcosm > Unclassified ...
ACGGGCGACGGCGTGGCCGAATCGACCTGCTTCCTGATGCTCTATGCCGCCAATGGCGAGCGAATCCTGCCGACGCACGCGCCGATCACCATTTCGCTCGCGACCGACCGATACCGGCTGGTCGAGGGACGATGGCTCTGCACATTCAGGCGCTTCGAACACTGGTTCGAAGGCGGCACACCGATCACGAATCCCAAGCTCTGAGCGCGCGCCCCGACGCGAGGACGGGGTGGATCAAGGCTCTCTGCCGCTTGGGTCAAGCGGGTCGGCGGGTAGCCGGATAGGGACGGTTTTCGATCGATTCCAGATGAGCCCCCACCGCCATGTCCGACCAGAACGCGATGTACGCCGATGCCGATCCCCGCTCGCGGCTGACCGCCGCCAGTCCGGCAGTGAGCCAGGCATCGCGCGGATTCGGCGCTTCTCATTATGCGCTCTTCGGAGCGATTCCGCCACAAATCGAGGATGAGAACGGACGTACGTGGCTGGCGCGAGGGCAGAATTTCATCATCGCCTACACGCTCGCGGCACCGGGCGGGACCTTTGTGCGGCAGGGACAGGTCGATGAATATGTGTTGCTGATCGAGCGACGAGAGCCCCTGGCGGTGGTCCGGGCCAATGGCGCTGAAGAGCGAGTGTCCGGCGCGCATATCGCGATGATCCCCCCCGGGGACAGCGAGATCTTGCTTCCTGAAGGCGGTGAGTTCGTGCGACTGTTCACCACCGCATCGGCGGACCTGAGCGCGCTGAGCGTGAACGCGGCAGGATATGCCGAACCCCAGCCGCACATCCCTCCGCTGGTGCGCTGGCCCGACCCACCCGACGGTTTTCGTATCCGCAGCTACAGCCTCGACGTGCCCGCGCAGGAAGGTCGCTTCGGCCGCCTCTGGCGTTGCACGACCCTGATGGTCAATGTGTTCGAACCGGCCGGTCCGCGCGATCCGGCGAAGCTCTCGCCGCATCACCACGATGATTTCGAACAATGCTCGCTCGCAATGGGCGGCGCCTTCACCCACCATCTGCGCTGGCCCTGGACCGCGAACCTCGCGGATTGGCGCGACGACGAGCATGTGCTGTGCCCGGCACCGTCAATCGTCGTCATCCCGCCGCGCTCGATCCACACTTCCGCCTCGATGGAGCCGGAGGATAACCTGCTGGTCGATATCTTCAGCCCGCCGCGGCGCGATTTCTCCGATATGCCGGGATGGGTGCTCAACGCGGATGACTATCCAATGCCAGCAGTATGAGGAGGGATGACGGACCTCATGCGGCACAGGCAGAGTTCAGGCGCCGCCTCGTCGCGCGCGAACGGCTGCTGGGTACGTTCCTCAAATCCTCATCGCCGCACCCGACCGAGATCCTCGCGGAAGCGGGCTTCGATTTTGTCGTCGTCGATGTCGAGCACGCGCCGTTCGGGCCAGGCGATATCGACCTACTGATGCTTGCCGCGCGCGCGGCGCGCCTGGCGAGCCTGGTCCGGGTCGCCGATATGTCGGGAATTCTCACCGCGCTCGATTGCGGCGCGGCGGGGGTACTCGTGCCGCATGTCGACTCTCCCGAGAAGCTGCAGGCAGTGGTTTCGGCTTGTCGCTATGACGAAGGTACGCGAGGCTTTTCCAATTCGCCACGGGCCGGGCGGTACGGCACGCTGGGCTTTCGCGAACACATCAGGCTTGCCGACGAGTCCCTGTCGATCCTCGCCATGATCGAGGATCCGGAGGCGCTCGACCGGCTCGACGCCATCTTCGCGGTGCCTGGCCTCACCGGCGCTTTTATCGGGCGCGGCGATCTCTCCGCGCGACTCGGGGCGTCCTCGACGAGCGATCCGCCCGTCGTCGCGGCGGTAGATCGGATCGCGGACGCTGCCCGGCGCTACGACGTGCCGCTGCTTGCGCATATCGGATCGGCATCCGACCCGGATGTTACCTACCTCACCGGTGCGGGTGTCTCGGCTTATATCGTCGCCTCGGATCAGGGGCTGCTGCGCCAGGCGGCGACCGCCCAGCGCAGGGTGTTCGATGAAGGCTGAGCGTCAAGCACCCGCCGCAATGGCTGTGCGATCCTCCACCATCCGCCCCATGCGGGACCAGACCAATCATGCGTAAATCCAGCAAGATCATCATCACCTGTGCACCGACGGGCTCGATCCACACGCCGTCGATGTCGCCCTATCTGCCCGTCACCCCCGACGAGATTGCGCGGTCCGCGATCGAGGCGGCTGAGGCGGGTGCGGCGATTCTGCACCTGCATGCGCGCAACCCGGCAGACGGGAGCCCCAGCCCCGCCGCCGAGCATTTCGCTGCCTTCCTGCCGCAGATCCGCCAGGCGACCGATGCCGTGATCAACATCTCGACTGGCGGCAGTGCGACCATGTCGCTCGATGCGCGGCTGGAAGGCGCAATGGCGTTCAGGCCGGAACTCTGCTCGCTCAACATGGGCCCGCTCATTTTCGATTTCAGCGGTGCCGCGTCGCGCGTCGGCACCTGGCAGCATGACTGGGAGCGCCCCTATGTCGAGGGTGCGCGCGACAGGATCATGTACAATGACAATGGCTATATCGAGCGGATCATGCGGGAGGTCGGCCAAGGTTTCGGCACGCGTTTCGAGTTCGAATGCTATGATATCGGCCATCTCTACACGCTTGCCCATTTCGTGGATCGCCGGCTCGTCGAGCCGCCCTTCCTGATCCAGGGCGTATTCGGCATCCTTGGGGGAATCGGTGCCGACCCGCGCAATCTCGCCCATATGGTAACGATCGCGGACAGCCTGTTCGGTGACGACTATGTCTTCTCCGCCTTTGCTGCAGGGCGGCACCAGATGAATTTCTGCACGCAGAGTGCATTGCTCGGCGGCAATGTCCGTGTCGGGCTGGAGGACAGCCTGTTCATCGGGCGCGGGCAGCTGGCGCGGTCGAACGCGGACCAGGTGTTCAAGATCCGAGTCATGCTCGAAGAACTGGGCCTGGCCGTCGCCACGCCGGATGAGGCCCGGGCAATGCTATCGCTGAAAGGGGCGGACGCGACCGCTTTCTGAGGCAAGCACGGTCATGTCGCGATTTGCACGATCCAATGCCTTCCAGGTCAAGCGCCAGTCGTCCGGTTCGTGTCATCGTGCCGCATCAATCAGAGAGATCGCTGTGACCAGCTTCCAGGGGCTTTGATCCCGCCGGCAGCAAAGTTTTACCGCCGAGGCAGGGGCGCGCAAAATGAATGTTGTTTACCCCGCGCCGTGGCTAGCCGGAAGAGAGAGGTGCCAGTGATGCATCCGTGGATGGAGAAGATGAGGGTGCCCAGGGGTTTCCGATCGACTTTCGTGTTTCCGGCGCTTGGCCTTGCTTCGGCGAGTGGCCACGCCGATGAGGACGGCGGACGACCGGCATCCATGGCGGCCCACGGTAATCCGACGCGTCCTGGGGCTGGTCGGCTGCTCTCGTCCGGCGGCTCCCGCGTAGGGTGTTGCTGAGGCATGGCACAGGACCCGATCCCGGATGCGCCGATCGTCGATTGTCACGCGCATATCTTCCTCGACGACATGCCGGTAAGCCGCAGTGCGTGGACGCAGACCAATTACCCGTTCACCGCGCAGGATTTTCTCGACACGCTGGACCGTCACGGAGTGCATTTCGGCGTAATCTCCGGCCTCAGCATCACCGGTTTCTACAACGACTATATGATCTCGGAACTGCGCCGAAACGCCCGGTTGCGTGGCACGGCGATCGTCGCGCCGGAGACCGATCGCTACACGCTGGAACGGATGCGCGACGACGGGATCGTCGGCATCAGGTTGCAACTCGCGCGCCAGCCGAGCCTGCCGGATTTCCGCGACGACAGCCATCGCCTGCTCTTCCGCCGCGTCCGCGACCTTGGGTGGCATGTGCATGTCGCGATCGAGGGGCCGTTGCTGCGGCCGGTGCTCGACGCGTTGAACGAGACCGGCGTGAATATCGTTGTGGATCATTTTGGTCATCCGGATCCGGCGGATCCGCTGAGATGCGACGGCTTTGCCGCGATGCTCGGTTCGATCGATCTGGGACGGACCTGGGTGAAGATGTCGGGAGGCTTTCGCTTGTCGGGGACGGCTGCATGGCAGTCCGATCCGGATGCGGACGGTGATGTGATCGCGTCGGAAGTAGCCGCCGAACTGTTGCGCCGGGTGGGACCGCAGCGCCTGCTGTGGGGAAGCGACACACCATTCGTGGGTTATGAAGGGCGGATCACCTACGCACATACGCTCGAGCGCTTTCGCAGCTGGGTTCCGGACGCGTCGGCGCGCGCGGAAATGTCGCGCACCGCGCTGAAGCTTTACTTCTCCTGAGCCTTCCGAGTCCCCGGGCGGCGCAGATCGAAAGGAGTGCGATCGGGAAAAGGCGTTGGGAGAAGGCTGCGGCTGCGGTACCCAGCGCGGTAACGGATAGCCTCGCGAGAAGGCGGGGCACTATTGGAGTGGGGTAGGATGCAGCATTATTGCAGCGCGGATTTTCCCGCGCCCCGGCGAACGGCCAACTGGAACGGCATCTATGCCGATCGCTTCGCGCATGTGACCTTCGTGCCGCAGCGCGAGGATTTCCACGCCGAGCTACGGATGAGCTCGCTTGGTTCGCTCGGCATGGCGGATATCAGCACGAGCTGCACCGATATCGAACGTACGACGACTCATATTGGCCTCTCCAAATCGCGACTCTTCTCGTTTCTCCTGCTCATTCGGGGCGCTGCGACGTTCAGCCATTATGGCCATGAGGAGCGGCTGCGGGCGGGTGACTTCACCCTGTGTGACAATGCGGCGCCGCACCGCATCCATTTCGAAGCCGATTCGAGGTTGATGCTACTGCGCGCGTCGCCCGCCGCGCTCAAGAACCACCTGCCCTGCCCGGAGCAACTGTGCGGGCTGAAATTGCCGGCGAACGAAGGCCTGACGCCGACCGTTTCGGCGATGGCCCAGAATATCTGGCAGCAGCTCGAGCGGGGGCTCGACGAAAGCTACCACGAGCGCATTGCCGGGCATCTGCTTGATATGGTGAGTACTGCTTATTCGATCGGTCTCGGCCATCGCATGACGAACTCCAGCGTCGTCGGTATGCGCAAGGCGAGGGCCAGGCAATATATCGAGGGACGGCTGCAGGATCCAGACCTGAGTTCCGCCACCATTGCGGAAGGGCTCAGGATCTCGCCGCGTTATCTGCGCATGCTGTTTGCGGAGGATCAGGAGAATGTCTCGGCCTATATCCTGCGTCGCCGGCTCGAGGAGTGTGCGTCGCAGATTTCGGGCGAGGGGTGGAGGCACCTGACCATTACCGAGATCGCCTTCAAATGGGGTTTCAACAGCTCCGCCTATTTCGCGCGCGCCTTCCGCCAGCGCTACGGCATGACCGCCACCGAGTATCGGCGCATGAAGGCGAGCACGCACAGACTCCAGCGCGGACCACGAAACGCAGCCACCGCTTTTGCAGCACTTCCGGTTATTGCTCGGCTTGCTTCCCCTGAGAGCAAGCTGACTCCCGGCCGCTCCTGCATCACGCTACCCGACCTGTCAGCGAAGGGCAGGTGAGAGACGGATGCAGGGGATGAGGACGATGCTCGAAAGGTCCGCGTCCCGATCCGTCGCCCCATGGGTGATAGCCGACGCCTTTCCCGCAGGGGTGCGATTCACCTGTCGTAACGATGAAGAGAAATCCTGATGCATTCAGCGGCGCCGACAGGCCAGAAGGAACCCGGGATGAGCGACGCCCGGGAGACCGTGGATGCGGAGGGCGGGGTCGCTGGTTGGTACAGCGGGGCCGACAAGCGCATGCGGCGGGTTTTCTGGACCTGCTCGGGGGCTTGGGCGCTCGATTCGATGGACGCGCTCGTCTACCAATATCTGATCCCGGTCCTGGTCGCGGCCTTCGGGATGACGCTCGCGCAGGCGGGATCGATCGCCAGCGCAAACTATTTCGCTTCCGCAATCGGCGGCTGGATTGGCGGCTGGCTGGCTGATCGGTTTGGGCGAGTTCGCGTGCTGCAGTTTACGATCCTGTGGTTCTCGCTCTTCTCCTTCCTGTCGGGTTTCGCCCAGAGTTACGAGCAATTGCTGATCCTGCGGGTCCTGCAGGGGATCGGCTTCGGCGCCGAATGGGCCGTGGGCGCCGTGCTGCTCGGCGAGATGATCGCGCCCCGGCATCGCGGCAAGGCGTTGGGCGTCGTGCACAGTGGTGCTGCGATCGGATCGGGACTGGCCGCGCTGCTCGCCGGGCCGGTAGTGGCGATGTTCCCGCCCGAATATGGCTGGCGCGTCGTCTTCTGGGTCGGCTTGCTGCCTGCGGCGCTGGTCTTCTTCCTGCGCCGCAAGGACGATGATTCCGATCTGTTCATCGCCGCGCGCGAGCGCGCGATCCGGGAGCGGCGGCGCATCTCGCCCCTGGCCATTTTTCGCCCGCGCTTTCTCAAGATCACCGTGCTTGCGTCCTTCCTCGCGCTGGGTGCGCAGGGGTCGGGCTTTGCGGTCAGCAACTATCTCACCACGTTCCTGACGACGGAGCGTGGGCTCAGCGCTGCCGTGGCAGGGCTTTTTGTGCTCGTTAACAGCGTTGGCGGCTTTTTCGGGTTCCTGGTCAATGCGTATCTCGGTGACCGGCTGGGTCGCGGTACGATCTTCCGTCTGTTCGGCGCCGGCTTCGTATTGTCGTCGGCCGTCTATCTCTACGCGCCGCTCGGTGGATCGGCGTGGACGCTGATGCCGGCGGGGCTCGTCTACGGTCTTTTCCAGTTCGGCATCTACGCTTCCTTCGGGCCCTTCTTCACCGAATTGTTCCCGACCGAAGTGCGCGCGAACGGCCAGGCCTTCGCGTATAATTTCGGGCGTGCGAGCAGCGGCATCTTCATCCAGGGAGTCGCATGGCTGTCGACGGTGATGGCGCTGAGTACGGGCATGATGCTGATGGGCTTTGTCGGCGCCTTGTGCACTGTAATCGCCACGCTGTTGTTGCCGGAGACCGCAGGGCGCGATCTTGCCCGGTTCGACGAAGAGACCGCTGGTCCCGCTGGCTCTGCACCAGCCAACTGAACGATCCTCCACGGGTAGCCAGTCTGGTCTGCAAACGCCCGAGCCGAAAGCGGACGGCGCCGCGTGGAGGCGGGTAGTTGGAGTAATAGGATCAGCGGCTGCCTTGCTGCCACGCGCCATCCTTGCTTCACGACCGGCCAAAGGCGCGGCCGATCCGCACCGATCGCGAGGACGAGGAGGGATCGATGCTCGAATTGCTGACGTCGGAAACGCCCAATGGGTGGAAGGTCTCGGTCCTGCTCGAAGAGTTGGGTGTTGCCTACAAGGTGACCCCGATCACGCTTTCGAAACAGGAACAGAAGCGGGACTGGTATCTGAAGCTCAACCCGAACGGGCGTATTCCAACGCTGATCGACCATGAGGAGGGCGATTTCGCGATCTTCGAATCGGGCGCGATCATGATCTATCTTGCCGAGAAATTCGGGCGCTTCCTGCCCACCGATGCCAAGGGCCGCAGCCGCGTGATCCAGTGGCTGATGTGGCAGATGTCAGGGCTTGGGCCGATGATGGGGCAGGCGACGGTCTTCAACCGCTATTTTCCGGAGAAGCTGCCATCGGTGATCGATCGCTACGTACGCGAGAGTTCGCGGCTGTTCGGCGTGATGGACGCGCGGCTCGCGGACAATGAATTCCTCGCCGGTGACTATTCGATCGCCGACATGGCCTGCTTCACCTGGGTGCGCGGGCATGATTGGGCGTGCGTGCCGATCGAGCCCTTCGTGAACCTGCAGCGCTGGTTCGACGCGATCGCCGCGCGGCCCGCGGTGCAGCGCGGGCTGCTCGTGCCGAAGCCACCCGAGGCGGCGGAATTCGACGAGAAGACGACCCACCAGGGCAAGGCGATCCTGGCCTGAACGGAGAGCGTGCATGAAGATCGGTCTAGTCGGCGCGACGGGGAATGTCGGCCAGCGCATCGTCGCCGAGGCAGTGCAGCGGGGGCATGCGGTGGTCGCGATCGCGCGCGATGCGTCGCGCATTGCAACGCAGCCCGGCGTCATGCCCGTTTCCGCCGATCTGCTGGACGAGGCGGCGATCGGACGGGCGCTGGCCGGCGCCGATGTCGCAATCCTCTCGGTCCGATTCCAAGGCCTCGATTTCGAGCGGGCGCTGGCCGCCATCGCTGCGTCGGGCGTCCCGCGGCTGCTGGTAGTCGGCGGTGCCGCGTCGCTTGAAGTCGCGCCGGGGCGGGTGCTCCTCGATCAGCCCGATTTTCCCGACTTCATCAAGCCGGAGGCAACCCCGGCACGTGCCGCGCTTGACCGGCTGCGCCGCGAGGAGAAGCTCGACTGGACCTTCCTCTCGCCACCGGTCTTTTTCGGGCCGGGCGCCCGTACCGGCACCTTCCGGCTCGGCGGCGACACCCTGCTGTCGGATGCCGAAGGCAAGAGCCATATCAGCTATGAGGATTACGCGATCGCGCTGCTCGACGAGATCGAGATGCCCAGACACCACCGGCAACGCTTCACCGTCGGCTACTGATTTTCCAAGAGGACAAGAACATGAAGAGCTACCTCAAACATTATATCGGCGGCCAATGGGTTGAGAGCCAGGGTGGCAGCCGACACATCGTCGTCAATCCCGCGACTGAGGAGCCCACGAGCGAAGTGGTGCTGGGCACAGCGGCCGATGTCGACAAGGCAGTGAAGGCAGCGCGCACGGCGTTCGAAACCTTCTCCGAAACAAGCCGGGAAGAGCGGCTCGGGCTGCTCGGACGCATCGTTGCGGAATACCAGAAACGTATCCCCGACATCGCCAGGGCGATCAGCGAGGAAATGGGCTGCCCGATCTCGATCGCGCAGACCGCGCAGTCCGGCTCGGGCCTCGGCCACCTCGGATCGACGATCGAGGCGCTGCGGAATTTCGCGTTCGAGGAATCGACTGGCAAGAACAAGGTCGTCCGCGAGCCGATCGGTGTCGTTGCCCTGATCACGCCGTGGAACTGGCCGATGAACCAGATCGTGGCCAAGGTCGCGCCTGCGATCGCCGCGGGCAACACCGTGATCCTCAAGCCTTCCGAGCAGACGCCGGGATCGGCCGCGATCTTCGCCGAAGTGCTCGACGCGGCAGGCGTGCCCGCAGGCGTGTTCAACCTCGTCCAGGGTGACGGTCCGGGTGTTGGTACCGCGCTCGCGCAGCATCCCGATATCGACATGATTTCGTTCACCGGGTCGACCCGCGCCGGTATCATGGTTGCCAAGAATGCCGCCGACACGGTGAAGCGCGTCCATCAGGAACTGGGCGGGAAGTCACCCTTCGTTATCCTCGAGGGCACGCCGCTCGAACTGGCCGTCCCCGGCGGCGCAGGGGGCATCCTGCTCAATTCCGGCCAGAGTTGCGTCGCTCCGACCCGCATGCTGGTCCACATATCGCAGCATGATGCTGCGCTGGAGATGCTGAAGGGCATCTTCGGCGGCAAGAAGGTTGGCGATCCAGCAGCCGAGGGCGATCATATCGGCCCGGTCGTCAACAAGGCGCAATATGACAAGATCCAGGGCCTGATTGCCAAGGGTCTGGAAGAAGGCGCCACGCTCGTGACTGGGGGACTGGGCCGGCCGGCAGGGCTGGACACCGGCTATTATGTTCAGCCGACGGTGTTCGGCAATGTCAGCAATGACATGACCATCGCCCGCGAGGAGATCTTCGGGCCGGTGCTGGTCGTGATCCCCTACCAGACTGACGAGGAGGCGATCAGGATCGCCAACGACACGCCCTATGGCCTAGGCGCTTATATCGCGGGAGATCCCGCGCGGGCGAAGCAGTTCGTTCGCCGCATCCGGGCGGGCAGCGTGTTCGTCAATTCCGGCGGGCTCGACTTCAACTCGCCGTTTGGCGGCTACAAGCAGTCGGGCAATGGGCGCGAGTTCGGCAAGTTCGGCCTGGAGGAATTTATGGAACTGAAGTCGGTGATCGGCGACCTGCCGGCGGATGCGCCGCCTGCCGAAGCGGCGGGCTGAAACGGGCGGTGGCGCCCGGATTTCTGCCCGGGCGGCCGCCAGCACGTCAAGAGATAAGAAAATAAGAGGAGAGGCAAATGTCCGAAGACACCACGGCGCTCGTCGCGCGGATCGAGAAGCTCGAACATGAGCTCGGTATCCAGCAGGACGTCAATGCGATCCGCAAACTGCAATATACCTACGGCTATCTGATCGATAAATCGCAATATAACGAGGTGGTCGACCTCTTCTCCGATGCAGGTGAAGTCTGGTTCCTCGGCGGCATCTACAAGAAGAAGGCGGGCGTCCGCCGGCTCTATATCGAGCGCTTCCAGACCAACTTCACGCAGGGCCATAACGGCCCGCGCTATGGGTGGCTGCTCGATCATCCGCAGATGCAGATGGTGATCGACGTCGCGCCCGATCGCAAAACCGCTCAGGTGCGAGGGCGCTCGATGATGCAGGCGGGCCTGCACGAGAGCGCGGAAGGCGATCAGCGCGCGTGGTGGGAAGGCGGCATCTACGAAAACGAATATGTCCGCGAAGACGGCGTCTGGAAGATCCTCGCACTTCGCTACTACCCCTTCTGGCATGGCACGTTCGCCGATGGCTGGGCGAAGACACCGATCGATTTCATCCCGATGGCGACGCGGATCTTTCCCGAGGATCGGCTCGGCCCTGACGCGCTGATCGATCCCAAGCCGCGGCTGTGGCCGGCGACCGACACCGTGCCGTTCCACTATCCGCACCCGGTGACCGGCCAGCCGATCGCGATCGACAACAGCCGCGCGCGCGAGGGATACAAGGACAAGTGACGCCCTTTTTCTCCCGCATCGTCCGGGTGGAATGGGGCCAGTGCGACCCGGCCGGCATCGTCTATGCCCCGCGCTATCTCGACATGGTGGGCGAGAACACGATCCGGCTGTTCGAGGCGGCCGGGTTGCCGAAGAAGCGGGACATGCTGGCGACGCTCAACGTCGCCGGCTATCCGATGGTGGACCTGCAGGCACGATTCCTGCGTCCGGCTGCCTATGGCGACGACGTGATCGTCGAAAGCGCTGCGCCCGAGTTCGGCAACAGCAGCTTCACCATCGCGCATCGCGTCACCCTCGACGGCGCGGTGTGCGTCGACTGTACCGAGAAGCGCGTGTGGACGGTCGTCGACGCCACGCGCCCCGGCGGCCTCAGGGCCGAGCGGGTGCCGGATGCGGTGCGCGCACTGTTTGCCGGAAATGCCGCCTAGCGCGCCAGGGGAAGGCAGAAGTGATCATGACCAGTGTCACGAAGAGCGGGGCGACCGACGCGATCGAGACGACAATCGATTATCTGGTGCCGAGTTCGCGCATCAACCGGCGCTTCTGGGCGCCGGGCAAGGAATATAATACCGGCACGTACCAGCCCTATCCGGTGACGATCCGCAATGCGCGCCGGTCGGCGGAGCCGATCGCGCTGGACAGCCACGGCTTCATGCTGGGCGAGCATGTCAGCAAGGTCTCCGACTTCGGCGATGCCGAGGAAGTGAGACGCGTCTATCACGACGAGGTCGCTGCGCTGGTGCGGGACTGGACGGGGGCGGACCTGGTGCTGCCGATGGTCGGGCAGTTGCGCTCGCCGCGCATCTCGGGCGCTGGAATCCAGCCGCCCGCGGCGGAGGCGCATGTCGACTTCACCACCCGAACAGCGGAAATGGTCGCGCGGCGGTTCTACGAGAAGGCCATGCCGAACGGACCGGGCTTCGACCGGTTCATCTGCTTCAGCCTGTGGCGCACCTTCTCGCCGCCGCCGCAGGACTGGCCGCTGGCGCTGTGCGACTATCGCAGCGTCGGGGATGATGAGGGCGTGCCGAACACCAAGGTCGATGTCGACGAGATTCCGACGGGCGATGCCCTGTTCGCGCCGATCGAGGGCGAGGAGGACATGGTCGCGGCAAGCATCTTCCGCTTCAATCCGGCGCATCGCTGGTTCTATTTCCCGGACATGACCGCTGACGAGGCGATCCTGATCAAGTTCCACGATTCGGATCACAGCCGCGCGTGGCGCGCGCCGCACACCGCCTTCCACGACACGACGCGGCCTGACGCCAATACGCGCACGAGCTTCGAATTCCGCGCCATCGCCTATTTCAGCCGCACGGGCTGAGGGCGATGATGCCACCTGCGCCTGCGCCGTAGCGCATGGCCGATTCCGTCGCCGGGGCGCCGCGTCCCCGGGCCGTGACGCTGGTCGTCGCGCTCGCGATGTTCATGGGCATTATCGAGGGAACGATCATCGCGACGGCGCTCCCGTCCACGGCCCGCGATTTCGGCGTGCGACCGATCGACCTCAGCGCGGGCATCACGGCCTATCTGCTGGTTGCGGCGGTGCTGCTCCCGATCAACAGCTGGTGCGCTGCTGGCCGGGGCCGCTCGCTCTATGTCTTTGGGCGCTGGTTCGGCCCTATGCGTTCGCAAGGTCCTTCAGGCGACGCGCGCTTTCCTGGTCGACCGGGGCGAACAGCATCAGCCGCTGGCTGGGCGCTTCCTCGATCGCGTAGGAGGTGTGGCGCAGGGTGATGCGGCCGACGCCGGCGACATTGGCGGTGTGGATATCCTCGAAATGCCCGACAATGTCGGATTCGTGCCAGCACTCGGCAAAGGCGGGCGATCGCTCCAGCATCTCGTCGATCAGCTCGTCGAACACCTCGACACGCGCGGTGCGGCTGTAATCCCATTTGAAGCGCGCGGTCAGCCGCTTCACCATGCAGCGATAGCGCTCGGGATCCTCCTTGTAGCGATCGTTGAGCAGCAGGATGCGCAGCAGGTTGCGATCCTGTGGCGCCAGGCTTGCATAGTCGCGGAAGACGCGCGTCACGAGGCGGTTCCAGCCGATCACGGTCCAGTCGTCGGTAATGACCTGGGCCGGGAGCGAGAGGCTGTCCATCAGGTGCTGCGTGCTCTCGCGGATGACCTCGTCGCGGGAGAAGGCCAGCGGCGGCGGGCGATGCTGCGCCAGGGCGAAGAGGAACTCGCGCTCCTGCGTCTCGAGCTTGAGCGTCGCGCTCAGGCGCTCGAGCATCGCGGCCGAAAGCTGCACCTCGCGACCCTGTTCGAACCAGGTGTACCAGGTGACGCTCATGCCGGAGAGGGTAGCGACCTCCTCGCGGCGCAGCCCCTTGGCGCGACGGCGCTCGCCCGACCGCAGCCCGACCTGTTCCGGGCTGATGCGTGCCCGGGCGGATTTGAGGAAGCGGGTCAGTTCTTCACGTTGGGCCATCGTCGCATCCGGAGCCTTCACTGATTCTTGTGCCCGATATGGCTGATTAGGCTTCCACCGCACGAGACGGCGAACTGCGGCTATCCTCTCCAACCACTCGCGCGGGCGCCGTTTCCGGACCCGCCTGGCGTCATTGATTATGAGATATAGCAGCTTCGGGCCGGTGCCGTCATCCCGGAAGTGGTTGCGGCCCGTTGGGCTGCGGACCGGTCGACGTCGCCGCGCATCCAGTTAGTTTCAGTACTGTAATAGGCAGCGGCCTTCCTGACCGTCTGCTCTTCTGCGACGCTCGTGGGGAGCATCATGACGGATGCCGTTCTGGAGAGCACGCTTGGCCGAGAAGGTTTTCATCACCTGTGCCGTGACCGGCAGTTCGCCGGTTCCCGACCACCCCGATTTCCCGATCAGCTGCGAGCGCGTCGCGCAGGAAGCGCTCGACGCAGCCGAGGCCGGCGCGTCGATCATCCATCTCCATGTGCGGCACGCCGATGGCCAGCCTTCGCAGGAGCTGGAGCATTATCGCAAGGCGGTGGGGCTCATCCGCGAGAAAAACAACGAGGTCATCCTCAACGTCACCACGGGGCCGGGCTGCACCTGGATGCAGAGTGAGGAAGACCCTGCGGTCTGCGGGCCGGGCACGCTGATGTTCACGGCCGAGCGCCGGCTTGAGCATATTCTCGACCTGAAGCCGGAGATGTGCACGCTCGACATCTGCACGATGAACCTTTGGGGCGGCGTCGCGATCAACCTTGATCCGATGATCACCCGAATGGGGCACATGATCCAGGATGCCGGCGTGCTGCCCGAAATCGAGTGTTTCGAGGCCGGCGACTTCGTGTTCGCCGACGACCTCATGGCCAAGGGCGCCCTGCCCGGGAACGCGCCTTATTCCTTCGTGCTTGGTACCAAATACGGGTTGCCGGCAACCCCCGAGGCGATGATGTATTCGAAGAACCAAATCCCGCGCGGCGCGCGGTGGACCGGCTTCGGCGTCAGCCGCCATTCCTATCCGATGGCGGCGCAGGCGGTGCTGCTCGGCGGCAATGTCCGCGTCGGATTCGAAGATACCATCTATCTGCGGCACGGCCGCAAGGCGAACAACAACGCCGAACTGGTGCGCTGGGGCGCGGAACTGATCGAGCATCTCGGCGCCGACGTCGCAAGCCCGGGCGAAACCCGTGCCCTGCTGGGCTTGCCGACCTGAGCCGACGCGTCCGGTACGCGACCGCGGGACCGCGCTTCCCGCAACTGGAAATGCCGACAAAACAGGCGACGGACGATGGGGATCGTCCGTCGCCCCAGGCTCAGGCGGGAGGTTGGTGCGGTTTGGCGCTCCCGCCCGAGATCAGAACTTCTTCTTGAGCGTGACAGCCCATTCGCGCGGCCGGCCGGGCTGGCCCTTCTTGAAGCCGGCGCCCGCGCCGCGCAGATCGAACACGTTGAGATAATAGTATTTATTGAACAGGTTCGTGACCTCGAGCGCGAGCTCGAGATTGTCGTCCTCGTTGCGCCACGTTACCCGCGCATTGCCGATCGTATAGGCAGGGATGAAGGTGAGGTTGCGCACGCCAGCGACCACGGAGGGGCCGGTATAGAGCTTGTCCTGATATTGCAGATCGATCCGCGGCGTGATCGAGCCGAGGCCGGCGATGTCGAACCTGTATTGCGCGCCCGCCGTCCATTTCCACTTCGGCGCGCCCGAAGGATCGGTGAGCGCCGCGCCGCCCGGATTCGTCGGATAGGCAGCGCCCGCAGTGAGCCGCGTGTATTTGAAGTCGAGATAGCTGAGCGATGCATCGATCAGCAGTCCGGTTGTCGGCTTCAGGGTCAACTCGGCCTCGAAGCCCTTCACATGAGCGTCGCCCGCATTCAGGCGCGCCGCGCAGGGCGAATCGGGGCAGGACAGGACCGGAATCTGGATGCCCTTATAATCGTTGTAGAAGGCCGAGAGGTTCAGCCGCATCAGGCGATCGAACAGATCGGACTTCACGCCCACCTCGTATGCGGTCAGCGTTTCCGGATCGAACGAGATGATCTGGTTGGCGTTGAACGGCCGGGGATTGGTGCCGCCGCCCTTGAAACCGGTCGAGAAGGTCGCATAGGCGAGCAGCGCGGGCGAGAAGCGATAGTCGACCGATGCGCGATAATCCCAGCGGCTCGCCTTGTAGCGCGCGGTCGACCCAGTCAGTACGCCGAGCGGATCAAGGAAGCGGTTGATCGTGCCGTCGGCATTGAGCCGGAAATAGTGATATTCCTTGCTCTCGTCGGTATAGCGGATGCCGCCGCTGAGGTTCAGCCCAGGGGTGATTTCCCAGGCGACGTGGGCGAAGCCGGCCTTTGCCTCAGCATCGATGACGTCCGGCTGGCTGAACTGCAGCGGGAACACCGGGACGTAGCGCAGATCCTGGAAGGACGAGTAGCCGGAACTCTGCTTGAAGTAGAAGCCGCCCAGCGTGACGTTGACCGTGTCGGCGAACCTGGCGCCGAGCCGTACCTCCTGGCTGAAGTCCCAATGCTTGAGGTCGTTCATGCCGAAGCCGATATTGGCCGGCGACAGATCGTCGTCCGAATCGAAGGTCGTCTCGAAATGGCGATAGCCCGAGATCGAATCGAGCGAGAGCGTGTCGCTGATTGCCCAGTGCGCCTGTGCCGACACGCCCCAGCCATCATAGATGCTGATATCGGTGCCCGAAGTGGCAAGCAGCGCCTTGCCGTTGGCGCCCGGGACGACCGGTGGCGCGGAGAAGACGCCGGCGGGCTGGCCGGTGGTGATGTAGTTGCAGAAGCGGCCGCAGATGAAGCGGCTGTCATAGGGGATGCCCGGCGCCGCGTTGGTGTTCACGTTGTCGAGGCTGGCGGCGAGCAGCACTTCGCCGGCGATCGTGTGCTCGTCATGCGTATAGTCGCCAATCACCGTGAGCTCGAAATTGCTCGCCGGCGTCCAGCGCAGCGTACCGCGCACGGCCTGATAGCCGACGCCGCCAAGCTTGCTGATCCGGCAGTTGCCGGCCGAGCGCGTGCTCGGGATGCCCGGGGCCGGATTGAGCGGATCGGTTCCCGCAGGATGGACGCAGCCGAAATCGAGCCGGTCGACATAGCCCTCCTGGCGCTTGAAGACGCCCGAGATGCGGCCGAACAAGGTGTCGGTCAGCTTGAAGTCCGCGCTGGCGCGCAGGCCGAGCCGGTTGCGGCTGCCATAGGTCGCCTCGACATAGCCGCCATTCTCGCCGGTGGGCTTGCGCGAGTACATCTTGATCGCGCCGCCTTCGGAATTGCGGCCGGTGAGCGTCCCCTGCGGCCCGCGCAGAATCTCGACCCGGTCGAGATCGAGCAGATCGAAGACGGCGCCGGTGAGCTGCGGATAATAGACGTCGTCGATATAGATCGCGACGCCGGGTTCATAGGCCGGGTTGAAGTCGTTCTGGCCGATGCCGCGGATCGAGGCGGTGATCGACGGGCCGAACGACGCGCCCTGCGGCTTCAACTGGACGTTGGGCGCGCTGTCGGCGACCTGCGCGAGGTTGGTCTGGCTGCGCGCCTCCATCATCTCGGCATTGACCGCAGTGATAGCGATCGGCGTGTCCTGCAGCTTCTGCTCGCGGAACTGGGCAGTGACGACGATGTCGTCGGAAGGGGCCGGCGTCGCCTGGGCCTGATCGGGCGCGGCCTGGGCGTTCGCCGTGGTGCTGCCGGTGGATTGCGCCGATGCCGCGGTCGCGACGCCCATCGCCGCGAGCGAGATGCCGATGGCTAGCGAGCGGGTCAGCCCCGTCCTGCCGTGGAAATAAGTGCGGTCCATCATCATTATCCTCCCCTTGTGTTGACGTGCCTCGTCCCCCGTGCCGCGTTCAGCTGCGGCGTCGGATAGGTGGTGCGGACGCGCTCCCGGCATGCGGGCATTCGCCAGCGAGGCGCGGTGCCGCGGGCATGCGAAAGGCGTCGGCAATCAGCGTCGAGAGGCGAACAGGGAGGTGCGCGTCGCATCGCACCGACGCGATAGCGGTGAGGCCAGGCAATGGCGCTATCGCCATATGCCCGGCGCATCCCGACCGGCGGGATCCTCCGTTCAGCAATGTCCTCTCCTTATTTTCTGTATGTAGAGCAAATCAATTCGGGCATCGAATCAAGAGGTAGAAATACTGATAGGATGAGCGCTGATCTTCCTGTGGGGGCATGCGGTGCAGCAGGCGCGGGGCACTTGTCGGCGGCGGATCATGGTGGTCCGAATACTGGCATTAACGCCGACCTGTTCGTCGGCCGCCGGTTCTGTAACCGTCAGGGAGACTTACGAGACAGATCCGGCCGCGCATCCGGCAGCAGTATCGCTGCGGCAGGGCGCCGAGCCGGGATGGGGAGGGACGAATGCTGGAAGTCTATCACGCCGAGCCGGGTGCCAATTCGCTCAAGGTCCTGCTCGCGCTAAAGGAGAAGGGCGTCGCGTTCGAGAGCTGCTATGTCGCGCTCAACAAGTTCGAGCAGCATGAGGACTGGTTCAAGGCGATCAATCCCAATGGCCAGGTGCCCGTGATCGTGCACGACGGCAAGGTGATCAACGAATCCACCGTCATCAACGAATATCTCGATGCGGTCTTCGAGGGCCCCGCGCTCCGGCCGGCAGACGACTATGGCAAGGCCATGATGCGGATCTGGACCAAATGGGTCGACGAATATTTCTGCCCGTCGCTGAGCTATCTGGCGTGGAACTGGATGATCAAGGGGCTGGTCGCCGATCTTTCCCCCGAAGCGTTCGAGGCCAAGCTCGAGAAGATCCCGCTCAAGGAGCAGCAGGACAAGTGGCGCATCACGGCGCGCGAAGGCTATCCGCAGGAGCGGCTGGACGAATGGCGCCGCCAGGTGCTTGCCTCGATCGCCCGGATCGAGCGGGCGCTGGCGGATGGCAGGCCCTATCTGCTCGGCGAGCAGTTCACGCTGGCGGACATCTCCTGCTTCGCCATGGCCCAGCCAATGCCGATGGGCTATTCCGACGTGATGAACGATGCCCTGACGCCGCACATGATGGCGTGGCTGCGGCGCATGGGTGACCGCGCGGGCAGCAAGGCGGCGCTGGCGATGCCCAACCGCTATCGCGACGAGATGCTCGCGAAGCGCGCGGCACAGCAGGTAGAGGCATGACCATGCCCGCACCGATGGCCGAGGTGGCGGGGAAGACCGCCTTCATCACCGGCGGTGCCAACGGCATCGGCCTGGGCATTGCGCGCGCGCTCGTCCGGGCGGGCGCCAATGTGGTGATCGCTGATATCAGGGAAGCGGCGCTCGCCGACGCCAAGGCCTCGCTCGGCGCCGACGGCCAGGTCGAGACAGTGCAACTCGACGTAACCGACCGCACCGGCTTCGCCCGGGCGGCGGATGCGGCCGAGGCGCGTTTCGGCAGGATCCATATGCTCATCGGCAATGCCGGCGTGGGCGTGATGGGGCCGGTGGCGGAGGCCCGCTTCGACGACTGGGACTGGGGAATGGGCGTCAATCTCGGCGGCGTGATCAACGGGCTCGTGACGATCCTGCCGCGAATCCGGGCGCATGGCGAGGGTGGTCAGATCGTGACGACCTCCTCGCAGTCAGCGTTGATCCCGATTCCCTATTCGGCGATCTACACTGCGGCCAAGGCAGCGGTGCTGGGCCTGTCCGAGGCGATCCGCGGCGAGCTGGCGGCGGAGCGGATCGGCGTGTCGGCATTCATGCCGGGGCCGGTGCAGAGCAATATCGCGCAATCGGGCGAGCTGCGGCCGGCCGAGTTCCGCAAGGACAGCGGTTATCGCGAGCGCGAGGAGCAATTGGAGAAGCGACCCAACTCGCCGGTGTGGATGGAGGCCGACGAGGTCGGCGAGCGCGTGCTTGCGGGCATCCGCGCGAACGATCTCTACATCCTGACTCACCCCGAATTCGCCGGTGGGATGCGCACGCGGTTCGATGCGATCCTTGCGTCGATGCCTGACGAGCCGATCAACGAGGCGCGCGCCGCGGCAATTCCCTTCCTGCTGGGCAACCAGGTGTTCGATGACACGCTGGCGGCGAAGGCGAGGAAAGCGGAAGGCGCGCGCCCGCAGAACGGCTGACCGGCTGAAGAATCCGGCGGATCCGGGCAAAGCGGGCGCCGCCGCCGGTCCCGTGCGTCGCCTTCGGGCGGCCTAGTCGTCCCGAAATCGGGCGAGTCGCGGGGGCGTTTCGCCGCAATTTTTTCATCCGCTGTTGTATTGGATTTTCTGCCTGATTTTTCGCTGTTCTTTCAATGGGTTGGCATGGATTGCGCTGTTATCGGCCTAACAGCGGAAAAACAGCGGAAAACAACGGGAATATCAGCCGAAAAGAGACCCGGCGAATGCTTGGCAATTGACGGTCATGCGAAAGAGCGGCGGGGGTTCGCACAGGGCGATCCCCGGAGCCACGGTGCCCCCTTGTACGCCGAGATTGAATCGACCGGATCGCCTCAGCGTATCTCCGCGCCGCCCGCCACGACCGCGGCGCCATAGTGCGGCATGCCCTTCCAGAAGATCAGCAGCGCGGGAATCCCCATCAGCGCGCCCATCAGGGCGATGGCGTAGCGGATGCCGGCTTCGCCGAAGACATATTGGCTGAGCGCGCCGACAATGATCGGGCCGAGCCCCATGCCCACCACGTTCATGATGAACAGGAACAGGAAGGTGACCTGGCCGCGCAGCCGGTTCGGCGTGACGGTCTGGAGCGCTGCGTTCTCGGGCGCCGCGGCCATGATCGAGGCGAGCGAGGAGACGAGGAAGCAGCCGACCGCTAGCCAAGGGCTCGGCATCAGCGGGAAGGCGATGCCGAAGGGCACCGACACGAGGGTGCTGACGACCACGACACGGACATTGGCGTCGGCCCTGCCGCGCTTCCAGTAATGTTCGGCGAGCCAGTTGCCGAGCACCAGCCCCAGCGGCATCGAGACGAAGATGCTGAGGCCGCCGATATAGCCGATCATCGAGGGCGCCCAGCCATAGGTGCGGCCATAAAAGGCGGGGCCCCAGTTCTGCGTGCCGAACATCTGTGCCGAGCGCAGGCCCATGCCGATGAACAGGGGCAGATAGATCCATTTGTTGGAAGCGATCAGGCGGAAGACCTCGCTGAGCGGGGCCGCCTCCTGCCGCTGGGTGCCGCGGCGGGCGGGCTCGCGCACCGTGAGCATCAGCGCGGCGACGATGAAGCCCGGAATCGAGACCAGCATGAGGACGACCTGCCAGCCCTTGAGGTGGCCGAACAGGGGCAGGCTGAACTGCGGGCTGGTGCCGACAAAGCCGATGACCCAGGCGCCGAGGATCAGTGAAAGCCCGGTGCCGAGCACGAAGCCGACCTGCATCACCGAGATCGCACGCGGCAGGCGGTGCGGCGGGAAATAGTCCGACAGCAGCGAATAGGCCGAGGGGCCGCTGGTCGTCTCGCCGACGCCGAGAAACATGCGGGCGACGAACAGCTGCCAGAAGCTGGTGGCGAGCCCCGTCACCATCGTCATGACGCTGAAGATCGCGATGCCGGTGCTGAAGATCAGCTTGCGGCTCCGGCGATCGATCAGGCGGGCGACGGGCAGGCCGAACACCGCGTAGAAAAAGGTGAAGGCGAAGCCCATCACCAGGCTCATCTGGACGTCGCTGAGCTTGAGGTCGGCCTTGATCGGCTCGACGAGCAGCGTGAGGATGCCGCGATCGAGGAAGTTGACCATCACCGCCAGCGCCAGCACCACGACGCAATACCAGGCCTGGCCGGGTGGTGGGTAAGGCTGGGCGTCAGCGGGCAGGCCGACCGCCTGTGCGCCCAGCAGGGCATCGCCGGAGATCACGACCGGCGGCTCGTTCGGACGGGCGGCTGAAACGGGGGCATGCATGACGGCTTCTCTCCATTCGGCGTTGTGCGCTCTTCCGGCGCCCTGTCCGCGGTTATCCTATGCGATGGCGGGGCCGTGCCTGATCCCGACGATCCGATCGAGCCGCGGCTCCGGCACGGCGGGCGCGGTCATGCGGGTTGCCCGTAGCGTTCGGCATCCATCTGCCGGCGCGCTTCGACATAACGGCCCATTGCGGTGGCGCGCCTGGCCTGGCCCTCGGGATCGCTGTCGATCGGAGGGAGCGCGTCAAGCACCTGCTGGAAGGCAGCCTCGAGCATCGGGCGCGCCTCGGGATAGGGGATGATGTAGAAGCGGTCGTCCTCGATCGCATCCTTGACGTGCCCGGCGAGTTCCTCCGGATCCATGCCTTGCGCATAGATCTCCTGGAGCGCGGCGATCTCGCGCTCGTCCACTGCATAGCCGCTATTGGCGAGATGCGCCGGACGAGTCTTGATCGATTCAGCGATGTTGGAGCGGATATTGGCGGGGCAGAGCACCGAGACGCCGATCCCCTTGTCCTTGAGCGCGTCGCGCATCGCCATGGTGATGCCGTGCACCGCGAATTTCGACGCCGAATAGATGCCGGCACCACTGGTCGCGACGAAGCAGCCGAGCGAGGAGGTATTGACGATATGGCCGCCCTCGCCATGGGCGAGCATGCGCGGCACGAAGCTCTGCATGCCGTTGACGACGCCCCACCAGTTGACGCCCATGATCCAGTCATAATCGTCGTAGCTCGCCTTTTCGAGCGGGCCGAAGATCGAGACGCCGGCGGTGTTGAACAGCAGGTGCACCGGCCCGAACACGCGCTCGGCTTCGTCGGCGGCGGCAGCGAAGGCGGCGCGGTCAGTGATGTCGAGCCGGATCCCGTGCGCGTTCGCCCCGCGCGCCTTCAGCTCGGCCAACGCCGCATCGATCGCATCCTGGCGGATATCCGCGATGACGATGTTGCAGCCGGCATCGGCGAAGACCTTGGCCTGCCCCAGGCCGGCACCGCTGGCGCCGCCCGTGATGAACGCCGTCTTTCCCGCGAAATCGCGCATACCCTCTCCCTGTCCAGCCTCTTCGGGGCCTTGGCCCCGCCGGGCCCGGCCTGAGCGGCTCGGTACCCAGCGGAGCCCGGATAGGCAGCCAGGGTCAAGAAGTAGAATAAGTGATAGGATAGGCTCTTACGCCGTCAGCAATCCCAGCTCGGCATCGGTTGCGGCATGGCCCCATTTGTCGCGCGGCGGCATCGGCCGGTCCTGCCAGCGCGGCTCGAGCGTGAAGCTGGAGATCGTCCGCCCCTCCGGAATGCGGCCGTTTCCGCCGCCCTGACTATAGTCGTAATAGAGCTTCATCAGTTCCTCATGCCCGTGATGGCGTTGCGCCACCGGGTGGTCGAGGCAGGCCGCGCGCCAGGCAAGCAGCCGGGTCAGGTGCTGCGGTATCCGGTAATCCTCATAATATTCGAGGAACCAGAGCCGCTTGAACATGGGGGTGAAGGCGACTTCGGCCCAGCCGAAATGCTCGAACAGATAGCTGCCGTTCGGGCTGTAATAGCGCAGGAAATCGTCGAGCCGCGCATATTGCGCGTCGACTTCGGCCTTCATCTCGTCGCGCCTGGCCGGATCGCGGTTGAGGATCATGCGGTAGCCCGCGCCGGTGAAGGCGCCGTCGGTCGCGCAGAGCATGTTCTCGACCGCGTGGCGATAGGGATCGGGATCGGCCACCGCCGGATCGGGGAAGCGGTCCTCGAAATAGCGCATGATCACCATGCTCTCCTTCAGCGTCTCGCCATTTTCCAGTTCGAGCGCCGGGAGCGCGGTCGTTCCGCGCGTCTTTTTCAGCAGCCAGTCCGGGCGGGGCTTGGAAATGTCGATCTCGTGATCGGCCATGATGCCGTGCAGCCCCTTGAGGTCGAGCAGCAGCTCGACGCGCTCGGAAAAGGGGCAGCCCGGAATATGGTACATCACGATGCTGCCGTGGTGCTCGGACATGTTTCGATCCTCTCCTGATGCGCGCGGGTCGTTCCGTCGTCGCGCTATGTGCCGGGTCGGTGCCCCGGCGCAAGCCGCCCGGCAGCATCGCCCCGGCTAGGCCCGTCCCTCGTGCAGGCCGGCGGAGCGGCCGAGCAGCCGCGCGATCGGCGGCGCGGTGGCGACATGGCCGTCCGTCAGGAAACGCTGGACATTGGCGTCGATCCGCTCGGGCAGATAACGATAGTTGACCATTACGCCGTGGCTCTGCGCCAGCCCCTTTTCCGAGGTATCGGCGGCGAGGTTGATCCGTTCGAGCCGGGCGCCGTTGGAAAGGTGGAACCTGGCGACCGGATCGGCGGTCTGCCGCTTCGTGCTGTCGTCACCGCAGAGATATTGGGCACAGAGCCGGCGGAGTTCGTCGCCCTGCGGCGCGGGCGCAGAAGAGGTACGGGCATCGAGCCAGCGCCGGAAGCCCGGTACCGGCGAGAGCGTTGCGAAGGTCTTGAGCGACGGGTGCTCCGCTTTCAGCTGTGCGGTGATCTGCTTGATCAGCAGATTGCCGAAGCTGATGCCGCGCAGGCCCCGCTGGCAGTTGCTGATCGAATAGAAGATCGCAGTGGTCGGTGCCGACGGGCTGATCGAGCCGGCGGGCGGATCGATCAGCGGGGCGATCGCATCGCTGATCTCGTCCGTAAGCGCGACTTCGACGAAGATCAGCGGCTCGCCCGGCAGCGCGGGGTGGAAGAAACCGTAGCAGCGGCGGCTGCCGCTCAGCCGCCCGCGCAGATCTCCCCAGCCGCGGATGGCGTGGACCGCCTCATATTCGATCAGCTTTTCGAGGATCGCCGCCGGGCTGTTCCAGTCGATCCGGCGCAGGTCGAGAAAGCCGCGGTTGAACCAGGAGACCAGGAGGTGCCTGAGGTCGTCGTCGAGCGGGGTGAGTTCGGGATGGTCGGGCAGCACGGCCTGGAGCTGTACGCGTAGCGCGACGATCAGCGCGGTGCCGCCCGGCGCCGCGTTGAGGCGGCGCAGCAGATTCTGCCTGGGCGGTTCGGCACGGCGGGTCAGCACCGCGGCATTGGCGACCGAGGGATCCTCGGTATAGGCGCGGGCGGCGTCGAGCAGCGGTTGCTGCGGCGGCGGCAGCGCCTCGACCAGCCAGCGGAAATAGGCCAGGCTCTCGCCCGCATCGAACGAGCGGCAGCGCTCGGCGAGGCTGGCCGCGAGGCTCGTGCCTTCCGCCTCGCCGGCGCGCCCGACCAGCTTTTCGGACAGGTGGCGGGCATGGGTGAGCGAGGAGAGCGGTGCCCGGCGGAACAGACGGAGATGCATCGGATCAGCCTTCGAACCAGGTGGCATATCGGGCGCGGAGCAGGGCCTTCTGCACCTTGCCCATGGTGTTGCGCGGCAGTTCATCGACGATGAACACTGCCTTGGGGAGCTTGAAGCCGGCGAGATCGGTCCGCAGCGCCGCCACGATTCCCGGCTGATCGAGGGTGCAGCCGGGCTCGGGCCGGACGACGGCGGCCACCACTTCGCCGAAATCGGGATGGGGCAACCCGATCACGGCGGATTCGCCGACACCGGGCAGCAGGTCGATCAGCCGCTCGATCTCCACGGGGTAGACGTTGAGCCCGCCCGCGATGATCATGTCCTTGTCGCGGCCCACGATCCGCACGACGCCGTCGCCGTCGATGCTGGCGATATCGCCCGTGACGAAGAAGCCGTCGTCGCGGAATTCGGCCCGAGTCTTCTCGGGCTGGCGCCAATAGCCGGCAAAGACGTTCGGCCCGGCGACCTCGAGCACACCGACTTCCCCGCCGGCGGCGATGCGCACCGCGACGCCGTCCAGTGGCCGCCCGACCGCGCCGGCGAGCCGCGGGCCGGCGAGCGGATTGGAACAGATGATGCCGCATTCGGACATGCCATAGCGTTCGAGGATGCGGTGGCCGGTGCGCGCCTCGAACGCGTCGAAGGTCGCGGCGGTGAGCGGCGCCGAGCCGCAGACGAACAGGCGCACCCCGGCGACGGCGTCCTGATCGAGTCGGGGATCGGCGAGCAGGCGCGTATAATAGGTCGGCACCCCCATGAAGAGGTTGGCGCCCGGCAGGCGGTCGATCGCCCGGGCGCTGTCGAAGCCGGGCATCAGGCGGACCGTGCCACCGGCGAGGAGGAGCGTGTTGAGCGCCACGAACAGGCCGTGGATGTGGAACAGCGGCAAGGCGTGCAGCAGCACGTCTTCGGGCCCGATGCCCCAGGCCGCGACCAGCGCCCGTGCGTTGGACAGGAGATTGGCATGCGTGATCATCGCGCCCTTGGAGCGGCCCGTGGTGCCGGAAGTGTAGATGATCGCCGCGAGGTCATCGCCGCGGGCAGCGTGCGCGGGCGCGGGCGGATTGGGCGCCGCGACCGCCTCGGCGAGGCTGCCGGTGCCGTGTGCGCCGAGCGTGGCGACGAGCACGCCGTGATCGAGGAACCGGCCGGCATCCGCGGGATCGCAGACGAACAGCACCGGCTCGGCATCGTCGAGGAAATAGTCGATCTCGGCGGTCCGATAGCCGCTGTTCAGCGGCAGATAGATCGCGCCGAGCCGGAGCGTCGCGAGATAGAGCTGCACCAGCTCGATCGACTTTTCCGCCTGGACCGCGACGCGGTCCCCCGCGCGTACGCCGAGTGCCACGAGCGCCTTCGCCCAGCGCTCGACGCCGTCGAGCAGCGCCGCGCCGTGGAGCGCGTGCGAGTCGTCCGCCAGGATCGTGCGATCGCCACGCGCTTCCAGCGCGGCGCGCAGGGCAGCGTAAAAGGAGCCGGTTTCAACGGTCATGCGATAGTCTCCGTGATGAGGTGGTCGTGCGGCGTCGGGGCCGGTAAGGGGATTGTCGAACATCCGGACAAAAGGCTGCGAACGACCCATGACCCGTCTCAAGAGAGTGCCCCAGGATGGCGAGCGCGACTTTGCCGGTGCCGGCGGACTGCCGTTCGGATCGCCGAAGCAGGATTCCGACGGGGGGCTGAAAACCTCGCTCGTCCAGCTGGTCTATGAAACGATCATGGCGGCGCTCGACGCGGGCGAGCTGACGCCGGGCAGCCGGATCATCGCATCCGAGCTCGCGACCCGGCTGGGCCTGAGTCGCGCGCCGGTGCGCGAGGCGCTGGCGGTGCTCGCCGGACAGGGCCTGGTCGAGCTGCTGCCGGATCGCGGTGCCATGCTGCGACCGATGAGCACGCACGACCTCGCGGCGATCTATGAGGTGAGCGCGCCGGTTGCCGCGGTCGGCCTGCGCGAGGCGGCCCGCCGGATCGAGCAGGGTGACAATGCCGCGCGGATCAGGGCCGCGATGGCGGCGATCAGGGCGGCGGGCGAGACATCCCCTCCGGGATTCGGGTTTTTCCTCGTCCTCAACGACTTCCATTATCTGGTGAACGCCATCGCCGAAAAGCCGCAGGTCGATTTCGTGCTGCGCGCGGTGAACATCGAGTACTGGAACCGGCTGTTGACGCGGGCGATCGACATGGAGCGCCATGCCGGAAAATATATCGAGAATTATCAACGGATAACTGACGCGCTGCTCGCCGGGGACCCGAAATCTGCCGAGGCGGTCATGCTGTATCATGCGGACTGGTGTGTCTCCCTCCTGGCCCCGGAAACGGAAGCCGGCATCGATTGTCGACGATAATGGAGAATATTCAGCCAGTCAGGCGGTTTTTTCGCAGCAATCGATAAAAATTGTCGACAATCCCTTGCATGCCACTCCGAATCATGTTTCTCTTCGGTCATCGGGCGATGCCAACAGCGGTGGGCGCGATCCAGAAGGGGAACAGTCATGGCGGCGATTGGATTCACGTTACGGTTTGGCGCGGCACTGCTTCTCACGAGCGCTGCGGCGCACGCCCAGTCGGCTCCCGATCATGGTGCCGATCATGCCAATAGCGACACCGGCGACATCGTCGTCACGGCGAGCAAGACCGGCGCGACCCTGTTGCAGGACACGCCACTGGCAGTGACGGCCTTCACGGCCGACATGCTCGAGAAAACCGGGGTGAAGGACATTCGCGACCTCGCCGCGGCGACGCCGAACCTGCTCGTGACGCAGAACGCCTCCTTCTCGCAGGTCTATATCCGCGGCATCGGCTCCAACAATGTGTTCGGCGGTTCCGACCCATCGTCGACAATCCATCTCGACGGCGTCTATCTCGCCCGGCCGGCCAGCTATCTCTCGAACTTCCTCGACGTCGAGCGGATCGAAGTGCTGCGCGGGCCGCAGGGCACGCTGTACGGCCGGAATTCGGTTGGCGGGACGATCAACGTGATCAGCCGCAAGCCGGGCAACGAGCTCGAAGGCAAGCTGCAGGCGACCTATGGCAACTATAATTTCGCCCGCGTCGAAGGCTATATCAGCGGCCCGATCGTGACGGACAAGCTGGCGGCGTCCTTCTCGGTGATCGGCTCGCGCCGCGACGGCTATCTCAAGAACATCGTGCCGGGCGTCGGCGATGCCGATGACGAGCGTACCATCGGCGGGCGCGGCCAGCTGCGCTTCACGCCCTCGGCGCCGCTCGAGATCATCCTGCGGGCCGACTTCGTCCATTCGAAGGACGCGCTGGCCGGCTATATCAAGCTGCTGCAGACCACGACCGATCCGCTCGCGAACAGCGTGCTGGGCGATTACCGCAAGATCGCCGTCAATATCCGCCCATCCTCCAATCGCCGGCAATGGGGCACCGCGGCCGAGATCAATTACGACGTGGCGTCGGGCATGCAGCTCAAATCGCTGACGGCCTATCGCGAAAACCGTCTGATCCAGGTCGGCGATACCGACGGCACCGCGCTCAACGGGCGGCGGACCGACCAGTTCGAGGGGCAGCACCAGTTCTCCCAGGAATTCAACCTGACGGGCAAGACCGGCGGCCTCACCTATATTGTGGGCGCCTATTATTTCAACGAGCACATCCTGGTGGATTCAAGTGTCACCACCTATCCGACGGTGCGCGCGAACTTCAATCCGACGATCAACACCGACGCTCTCGCCGGTTTCGCGCAGGGCAGCTTCGCGGTGACCGATCAGGTCACGCTGACGGCCGGCATCCGCTACACCAGCGAGACCAAGAAGTTCGACCAGATCGCCACCAATTTCTCGCTCGTCACCGGCCTGCCGCTGGCGACCTATCCGCGCATCTACAGCACCAAGAACACCTACAAGGCCTGGACCCCGAAGTTCGGCATCGAGTTCCGCCCGGCCGGCGGGGTGCTGCTGTACGCCTCGGCGACCAAGGGCTTCAAATCGGGCGGCTTCAACTTCTCCAGCGTCAACCCTGCCCAGGGCTTCGCGCCGGAGACATTGTGGAGCTACGAAGCGGGCGCGAAGCTCGACCTGCTCGATCGCGTGCTGCGGCTGAACGCCACGATATTCCATTACGACTATAGCGACCTGCAGGTGCAGTCCTTCCTGTCGCCGGGCGTGGTCGACATCACCAATGCCTCGGATGCGAAGGTCGACGGCGCCGAATTCGAAGCGCAGCTGCGCCCGGCGGCATGGCTGAAGCTGGGCGGGAACCTTGCCTATCTCAATGCGCGCTACAAGAACTACACCTCGGCGCTGTTGCCAGGCAACATCCCCTATGATGCATCGGGCAACCGGCTGAACCTGGCGCCGCGCTGGTCCTACTCGGTCTTTGCCGAGGCCACGACCGCGATCGGCGCCGGCTCCGGCTTCATTCGCGGCGAGTATAATTATCGCACCCGGCAATATTTCACCGCGGCGAATTCCGGGCTCGATACCCAGGCGGGCTATGGCCTGCTCAACGCCAGCGTCGGCTACACCTTCCCGGGCGATCATTTCGAGCTGCTGGCCTTCGGACGCAATCTCACCGATCGCAGCTACATCACGAGCACGGCGAGCTTCGCCTCGGGTATTGTGGGCCGGGTCGGCGAGCCGCGCACCTATGGCATCCGCGCCGTGGCAAAGTTCTGATCGTGGCTGACGCGTTCGACCCGATGATCGGCGGCCATTGCGATCCCGAATTCGCGCAGGTCGGTGACACCTTCGCCGCCAACTTTCGCGACCGGGGCGAACTCGGCGCGGCGGTCGCGGTCTACAAGGGCGGCCGCAAGGTCGTCGACCTCTGGGGCGGCTGGGCGGATCTCGCCCGGACCCGCCGGTGGGAGGAAGATACGATCGTCTGCATGATGTCGGTCGGCAAGGGCATGGCGGCGCTGTGCGTCTGGATGCTGGTCGACCGGGGCCTGATCGATCCCGACGCGCCCGTCGCGCGCTACTGGCCGGGCTTCGCGCAGGCCGGCAAGGCGGAGATCTCGGTCGGGACGTTGCTGGCCGGCAAGGCCGGGCTACTCTATGCCGATCACGCCCCCGCTGGCGCAGGCTATGACTGGGACGTGATGATCGATGCGCTGGAGCGCCAGGCGCCGGCGTGGGAGCCGGGCACGTCGCACGGCTATCATTCGGCGACCGCAGGCTATCTGTTCGGCGAACTGGTGCGCAAGGTCGACGGCCGGCCGGTCGACCAGTTCCTGCGCGAGGAAGTGACCGCGCCGCTGCGGGTCGATTACGGCTATGGCGCGGCGTGGGCCGATCCGGCGCTCGTGGCCGACATCATACCCAATCCCGACAGCCACACCTTCGTGCAGTCGCGCGACCCCTCGACGAAGCTGGGCCGGGCGTGGCGGATGCGGCCGGAATCGTCCGATCACTATAATGACGTGCGGATGCGGACCGGGCTGCTGCCCTCGACCAACGGGCACGGCAACGCCCGGGCGGTCGCGCGCATCTACGCTGCGCTGGCAGCGGGCGGGACGCTCGACGGCGTCCATCTCGTCTCGCCCGGGACGATCGACCGCATGCGTGCGGAAAGCTGGTTTGGAACCTGTGAAATGACTGGCCGGATTTTCCGCTACGCCTATGGCTTCTTCCTCAACGAGCCGCTGATGTCGCCGATGGGCAGCAATCCGCGCGCCTTCGGGCATCCCGGCGCGGGCGGTTCGCTCGGCTTTGCCGATCCCGAGAACGGCCTTGCCTTCTCCTACAGCCCGTCGCTGATGTGCGCGGGTGGCGGCCTCGGTGAACGCTGCCATCTCCTGTCCGCGGCGGTGTACGCATGAGCGGGGACTTTTCCGGCAAGGTGGCGATCGTCACCGGCGGCAGCTCGGGCATCGGCCAGGCAGTGGCCGAGGCGCTGGCGGCAGGTGGCGCGCATGTCGCGGTGGTGGCGAGCAGCAGCCTGGACAAGGCCGAGGCGGTCGCGCGCGGCATCGTTTCGGCGGGCGGCAGCGCGATCGGCGTGGCCGCCGACGTGCGCGATGCCATGGCCTTCGCGGCGCTGGTCGAGACGGTCGAGCGGCGTTTCGGCGGGGTTGACCTGCTCGTCAACGCGGCGGGGGTCTTCTACCCGACGCCGGTCATCGATGCCGAGCTCGGCGCGGGCGCGCGGATGATCGACATCAACGTCTCCGGCCTGTGGAACGCGATTTCCGCCACTGTTCCCGCGATGCGGCGGCGCGGCGGTGGCCGGATCGTCAACCTCGCCTCGGTCGCCGCGATTGTCGGAATCAAGGGCTTCGCGCTCTATTGCGCGAGCAAGGCGGCGGTCGCGATGATGACGCGTGCGCTCGCCGCCGAACTCGCGCCCGAGAATATCGCGGTCAACGCGGTCGCGCCGGGCAATACGGCGACGCCGATGAATGCCGGGGTCCGGGCCGATCCAGCCATGGCCGAGGGCATGCGGCAGATGACGCCGAGCGGCACTGCCTTCAGCGATGTCGCCGATATCGCCGGGATCGTGCTCTTCCTGCTTTCCGAGCGCGCCCGCCCGGTACACGGCGCGGTCTGGCTGGCGGACGAAGGCATTTCGGCGGCGATCGGCTGATGGCAAGCGCGCTGCCCCGGTCGACAGCGGCGCCGTCCGCGCCGGTCTATGCGTGGTATGTCGCGCTGCTGCTGGCCACCGCGCATCTCGTCTCGTTCATCGATCGCTATCTGATGAGCCTGGTGATGGAGCCGCTCAAGGTCGATCTGGGCGTCAGCGACACACAGCTCGGCCTCTTGCAGGGGACCGGCTTCGTCATCCTCTACACGCTGGTGGCGGTGCCGCTCGGGCGCACCGCCGACCGGGTCAACCGGCGCAACCTGATCATCGCCGGCATCCTGATCTGGAGCGTGGCGACGGCGCTGTGCGGGCTCGCCTCGTCCTTCGGCGAGCTCTTCGCCGCGCGGATCGGCGTCGGCTTCGGCGAGGCCGCGCTGGTGCCTGCGGCGATGTCGCTGATGGCCACCTATTTTCCTCGGCATCAACTAGGCCGCGCGGTTTCGCTGTTCACCACCGGCGCGTCGCTCGGCAAGAGCGCGGCGCTGATCGGCGGCGGGGCAGTGCTGGCGCTGCTGATCGGCAGGGGCGGGCTCGACCTGCCCGGACTGGGCAGGCTTGCGCCATGGCAGGGCACTTTCGTCCTCATGGCGATCCCGGGTGTCGTGCTGGCGCTCCTGTTGTGCACCGTACGCGAACCGGCGCGGCCCGCCAGCAGCGCGGTGCAGCCGGGCATCGCGGAGGCGTGGCGCTATGTTACCCGCCACCGCGCCGCCTTCGCGCTGCATACCGGCGCCTCGGCGCTGGTCGTGCTGACGATCCAGTCGCTCGGTGCCTGGGCGCCGTCCTTCTATATCCGCTTCTTCCACATGACGGCGCCGCAGGCCGGGCTCGCGATCGGTTCGGTCATCCTCGTCGCCGCGCCGCTCGGGCATCTGTGCGGCGGGGTGCTGACCGACTGGTTCCAGATGCGACGCTGGCCGTCCCCCGCCGCGCCGGTGATCGTGATCGGGCTGGCCGGTGCGATTCCCAGCGTCGTGCTGTTCGTGACATGCTCCAGCCTGCCGGTCTCGCTGACGGCCTATGGGGTGCTCAGCTTCTGCGTGACGCTGGCAGCGCCGGCGTCGCTCGCCGGCGTCCAGATGCTCGCCCCCGATCGCCTGCGCGGCCTGGTGACCTCGATGTTCCTCGCGGTCACGACGCTGATCGGGATCGGGGTCGGGCCGGCCGTGATCGGCCTGTGCAGCGACCTGGCGGGCGGGCCGCTGGAACTGGGCAACGCCATCATGATGGTCATCGCCGGCGTCTCGGCGATCGGCATCGCCCTCGCCATCGCGAGCCAACACCCCTTCGAACACACCGCGGCGCTCGACGCAGCCACGCGCTGACCCAACCAGGAGTATTTCCATGCGCAAGACCGGCAAGGCCATCATCACCTGTGCGGTGACGGGATCGATCCATACGCCCTCGATGTCGCCCTATCTGCCGGTCACGCCAGCGGAAATCGCCGAGCAGGCGATCGCGGCGGCGGAGGCGGGTGCGGCGATCCTGCACCTGCACGCGCGCAATCCCGAGGACGGACGGCCTTCGCCCGATCCGGAACTGTACATGCAGTTCCTGCCCTGGATCAAACAGTCGACCGATGCGATCGTCAACATCACTACCGGCGGCGCCCCCGGCTTCACCGAGGAAGACCGAATGGCCGGCCCGCTGCGCGCCAGCCCCGAGATGACTTCGCTCAACATGGGCTCGATGAACTTCGGCTTCTTCGGCCTGGCCGACAAGTTCGACTGGAAGCATGACTGGGAGCGCGAGCTGATGCTCGGTTCCAAGCGTTTCCCGGCCAACCACAATTTCGCGCTGATCGAGCGGATCATGGTCGAGCTCGGCCAGGGCCATGGGACCCGCTTCGAATATGAATGCTATGACATCGGCCATCTCTACACCGTCAAGCACTTCGCCGATCTCGGCCTGATCAAGCCGCCGTTCCTGATCCAAGGCATTTTCGGGATCCTGGGCGGGATCGGCGCGGATCTCGAGAATTTCATGATGTTCAAGCAGACGGCCGATCGCCTGTTCGGCGACGATTACATGCTGTCCTGCTTCGCGGTCGGCCGCCCGCAGATGAAGTTCCTGGCGCAGTGCGCGCTGGTCGGCGGCAGCGTCCGGGTGGGGCTCGAGGACAGCCTCTATATCGGCAAGGGCGAGCTCGCGACGAGCAATGCCCAGCAGGTGCTGAAGCTCCGCGCGATCCTCGATGCGCTCGATATCGAGGTCGCGACGCCGACCGAGGCGCGCGCGCTGCTCGGCCTCAAGGGCGCCGACGCGGTGTCCTTCTGAGATGCGCTTCGCAACCGACACGGGGGGCACCTTCACCGACCTGGTGGTGGAGGACGATGACGGCTCGATCACCCTGCACAAGGCATCCACGGTTCCGTCCGACCCGGTCGCGGGCGTGCTCGACGCGCTCGCCGTCGCCGCCGAGGCGCGCGGGCTGACGCTGCGGGCGCTGCTCGCCCGGGCGGACAGCTTCATCCATGGCACGACCCATGCGATCAACGCGATCATCACCGGGCGCGCCGCGCGTACCGGTCTGATCGTCACCCAGGGGCACCGCGACATCCTGCTGTTCCGCGAAGGCGGGCGGACCGAGCCGTTCAACCACACCATCCCCTATCCAAAACCCTATATCCCGCGTGCGCTTACCTTCGAGGCGCCGGAACGGCTGCTCGCCGACGGGACGGTGCTGGTGCCGCTCGACGAGGCGGCGGTCGTCGCCGTGCTGGACAAGATGCGCGCGCTCGAGATCGAGGCGGTCGCCGTCTCGCTGCTCTGGTCGACCGTGCATCCCGCGCACGAACGCCGCATCGGGGAACTGATCGAGGCGCATCTGCCGGGCATTCCCTACAGCCTGTCGCACGCGGTGAACGCCACGCTGCGCGAATTCCGCCGCGCTTCCTCGGCCGCGATCGACGCTTCGCTCAAGCCGCTGATGACGCGCTATCTCGGGAGCCTTTCGGCACGCCTGGCGAGCGAGGGCTTCGCCGGCAAGGTCATGGTGCTGACGAGCGCGGGCGGCATGGTCGAAGCCTCGGAGGTCGCGGCGGCGCCGATCCGGATCATCAATTCGGGGCCGTCCATGGCCCCGGTCGCCGGGCGCCACTATGCGGAGCGCGAGGGCGGCTGGCGCACCGCGATCGTCGCCGACACCGGCGGCACTACTTACGACATCAGCCTGGTCAGCGACGGGCGGATTCCGATGACCCGGGATCTCTGGATCGGGGAGCCCTATCGCGGGCATCTCGCCGGCTACCCCTCGGTCGATGTGAAGAGCGTCGGCGCGGGCGGGGGCAGCATCGCTTCGCTCGACGCGGCGGGGCTGTTGCATGTTGGACCCGACAGTGCCGGCTCGACGCCAGGGCCGGCTTGTTATGGCCGGGGCGGCACGCACCCGACCGTGACCGATGCGTGCATGGCGCTCGGTTACCTCGATCCGGACTATTTCCTGGGCGGGACGATGAAGCTCGATGCCGCGGCGTCGCGCGACGCGATCGCGCGCGACGTCGCCGGGCGGCTTGGCACGAGTATCGAGGAGGCAGCGTGGAGCATCCTCGACCTCGCCACCGAGAATATGGTGCAGGCGATCCAGGAACTGACCGTGAACCAGGGTATCGACCCGGCGGAGGCAGTGTTGATCGGCGGCGGCGGCGCGGCCGGGCTCAACTCGGTGTTCATTGCCCGGCGGCTCGGCTGCCGGCGGCTGCTGATCCCCGAGACGGGAGCGGCGATGAGCGCGGCGGGAGCGATGATCTCGGAGATCACCAGCGAGTTCGCGGTGACGGCGCATACGTCGACCGCTGCGTTCGACAGCGGGCGTGCGGATGCGGCGATCGAGCGGCTGCGGGGCGAGGCCGCCGCGTTCGCCAGCCGCACCGGCCTGCCGGGCGTGACCGAGTTCATCGCCGAGGCACGCTATGAAGGGCAGGCCTGGGACATCGACGTACCGCTGGCCTCGACCGAGTTCGCGACCGCGGACGATGTGGCGGCATTCCGCAGCGCCTTCGACGCGATGCACGAGCAGATCTTCACCATCCGCGACACGGCGTCCGAAGTCGAGTTGATCGGGCTTCGCGCCCGCATCCGCTGCGCCGCGCGGCCCGATGCGCCGTTCTTGCTCAAGGCCGATCCGGGGGCCGACACCGCCGCCCGGACGCGGCCGGTCTATTTCGCGGGTGCCGGCTGGATCGACACCCCGGTATTGCGCTGGGACGCAATCCCCCCCGACACCGATTTCGCCGGGCCGGCGCTGATCGAATCTCCCTTCACCACGGTCGTCGTCGATCCGCCCGCGCGCTTTCGCCGGTCGACCGCCGGCGCGCTCCTGATCGAGGCCTGACGATGAACCATGTTCCTGCCCAAGGCACGCCCATGAACGGCGCGGAAATGGCGGTGCTGCGCAGCCGGCTGGACGGGATCGTCCGCAAGATGTCCAATACGCTGCTGCGTACCGGTCGGTCGGGCGTGCTGAACCGGGCGCGCGATTTCTCCTGCTGCCTGCTCACCCGCGATGGCGACCTGCTCAGCGCGGCGGACAGCCTGCCGATCCATGTGCTGTCGGGCCCCGACCTGATGGCGCGATCGGTCGCGCACTTCCACCCGGACCAGCGGGCGGGCGACGCCTTCCTCCACAATTCGCCTTATCATGGCTGCTCGCACCCGGCCGACCTGACGGTGATCGCCCCGGTGATGGACGAGGCGGGCAACCACCGCTTCACGGTGCTCGCCAAGGCGCACCAGGCCGATATCGGCAATTCGCAGCCGACCACCTACATGGCGGAAGCGCGCGACGTCTATCACGAGGGCGCGCTGATCTTCCCGGCGGTGCAGGTTCAGCGCGGCTGGCAGGATATCGATGACATCATCCGCATGTGCGAGATGCGCATCCGCGTGCCGCACCAGTGGCACGGCGATTATCTCTCCACTGTCGGTGCGGTCCGGATCGGGGAGAAGGCGCTGACCCAGCTGGCGAGCGAGATCGGTTGGGACCGGATCGAGGCCTTTTCCGGCCAGTGGTTCGACTATTCCGAAACGCTGATGGCAGAAGCGATCGGCAAGCTGCCCGCGGGATCGGTGACGGGATCGAGCATCCATGATCCCTTTCCGGGCCTGCCGGCCGAGGGCATCCGCATCCAGGCGATGATCGAGGTCGACCCGGTCGGCGGACGCGTCACGGTGGATCTCACCGACAATCCCGATTGCCTGCCCTGCGGGATGAACCTGTCCGAGGCCTGCGCCCGTACCGCGGCGATGATCGGGGTGTTCAACAGCATCGATCATCGCGTGCCGAAAAATGCCGGTTCGTTCCGGCGGATCGAGGTCGCGCTGCGCGAAGGCTGCATCGCCGGCATCCCGATCCATCCCTTTTCCTGCTCGGCCGCGACGACCAATATCGCGGACCGCGTCGCCAACAGTGTGCAGACCGGGCTTGCCGGGCTGGGCGAGGGGATCGGCATGGCTGAAGTGGGATCGGTGATCGCCCCGTCCGCCGGCGTTGTCTCAGGAATCGATCCGCGGTCCGGCCAGCCCTTCGTCAACCAGATGTTCCTGGCGATGAGCGGCGGCGCCGCGAGCCCGGCGAGCGATGCCTGGTGGACGATCGGGCATGTCGGCAATGCCGGCCTGTGCTGCATCGATGGCGTCGAGCTTGCCGAACTGTCGCAGCCGATCGTGGTCCATGCCCGCGGTTTCCTGCCCGATACCGAGGGCGCCGGCACCAACACCGGCGCGCCGTCGACCATCGTCGAATTCGGCCCGCTCGGATCGGATATCGATATCGGCTATCTGTCCGACGGCCACTGCAACCCGCCCATGGGCGTTCGCGGCGGCGGGAGCGGCGGTGGGGCGGACCAGTATCTGATCGATCGCGACGGCACGCGTGGCGCGCTCGATGCCTGTGCGCAGGTACGGATCAGGGAGGGCGAACGGATCATCGCTATATCGTGCGGCGGCGGCGGCTATGGCCCGCCGGCGGGGCGCCCGGCCGATCGCGTCGCGGAAGACGTCGCGGGCGGGTTGATCACCGCAGCGCGCGCGCTGACGGTCTACGGCGTGGCATTGTCGCCCGACGGTACGGTCGCCGCGGCTGCGACTGCCCAGGCGCGCGGAGCGATGGCGTGAGCGCCCGGTCCGTTCTCGTCACGGCGGGGGCCTCCGGTATCGGCCTCGCCATCGCCGAGGTCTTCGCCGCGCGCGGCGATCGCGTGATCGTATGCGACGTCGACCAGGCGGCGCTCGACCGCGCTGCCGACCAGGTGAAGGGGCTGGTCGGGGTCAGGGCGGATGTCGCCGATCCTGCGGCGGTGGCGGCGATGATCGCCGATACCGGGCCCATTGCGGTGCTGGTCAACAACGCCGGTGTCGCCGGGCCGGTCGGTGGAGTCGAGACCAATGATCCTGATGACTGGGCGCGATGCTTCGCGGTCAACGTCCACGGCGCCTTTCACATGATCCGCGCGGTCGTCCCGGCCATGCGCGCGGCGGGCGCGGGCACGATCATCAACATCTCGACTGCCTCCACGGTGACCGGGCTGCCCGGGCGTTCGGCCTATGTCGCCTCGAAATGGGCAATCGAGGGGCTGACGCGGACCCTGGCGCGCGAGCTCGGTCCGGCCGGCATCCGCGTCAACGCGATCCGGCCCGGCTTCATGGACACCGAGCGGATGCGCGGGATCATGGCGCGCATCGCCGCACAGAGCGGCCGCACCGTTCCCGAGGTCGAGGGCGAGGCGCTCGGCTATATCTCGATGCGGACCAAGATCCAGCCGAGCGAGATCGGCGAGATGGCGTGGTTCTTCGCCTCGGACGCCGCGCATCACATTACGGGCCAGATTATCGGCGTGGACGGCAATGCCGAATGGGAGGGATGACATGTCTCGTATCACAGCGCTGACGATCGACGAGCTTCGCGAGCGTGGGGTCGATGTGTCGCCCTTCCTGAAGGATTTCGCCGAACTGCCCGGCAGCGTCGCGACGCTCGGCTATCGCCCCGATATCCTGCAGGGAACCCTCGCCCTGTGGCAGGCGGTGATGGGCGCGGGCACCCTGCCGCCCGAGCTGAAATATCTCGCCGGATATCTGGCGAGCATGTCGGCCGGCTGCCTTTATTGTTCGGCGCATACTGCGAGCAATGCAGCGCATGGCGCCGGCACGGAAAAGGTGGCCGCGGTCTGGGACTATGAGCGCAGCCCGCTGTTCAGCGAGGCCGAGCGCGCGGCGCTGCGGTTCGCGCAGCTGGCGGGCCAGGCGCCGTCGGGCGTGCGGGACGAGGATGTCGCGGCGCTGAAGGCTCACTACAGCGACGAAGAGATCGTCGAGCTGCTCTCGGTGGTTGCGCTCTATGGCTTCTTCAACCGCTGGAACGACAGCCTCGCAATCCCGCTCGAAGCCACGCCGCTCAGTTTTGCCCGGCAGCATATCGTCGCCCATGGCTGGGAGGCCGGCAATCATGGCTGACGCGTACATCCTGTGCGGCTTCGGGGTCGTCCATCCCTGGCTGTGCGATGCGATGGGCCATCTGACGACGCGGCACTATCTCGGCTTCTTCGACGACGCCTCCTATCAGCTCTTCGCAGCGCTCGGGTATGACGCCGAGGCAGGCAAGATCGCCCAGCAGGGCTGGGCGGACGTCCGGCACGAGATCGATTATCGTGCGGAACTGGCGACGGGCGCCCTCGTCCGGATCGACGGACGCGTGGTTGCGCTGGGACGCAGCTCGATCACCACCGAGTTGCGGCTGCTCGCCCGCTCCGACGACCGGTTGTGTGCGACGCTGCTGGCGCGGACCGTATGCTTCGATCTCGCGGCGCGGCGCTCGCGCCCGCTGCCCGAAGCGCTGGTGGAGCAGGCGACGGTCCTGTTCGGCGTGACGCCGGAGCAGCGCTCCAGTCCCGCCGCCTGAGGAGGGGCGGGCCGATCAACCGGCCGGGCGCATCCGATCGATCGCCCCCGCCATGGCGACATCGCGCGCCGAAACATCGCCGGCGTCATGGGTGGTCAGCCAGATGTCGAGGCGGTTGTAGACGTTGCTCCATTCCGGGTGGTGATCGCTTTTCTCCGCTATGAGCGCGATCCGCGTCATCAGGGCAAAGGCTTCGGAGAAGTCGGCCAGCATGACGCGGCGATACAGCGCCCGGCGCGGTTCGTCATAGTTCCAGCCGGGCAGGGTGCGCAGCGCGTCGGCGCGCTGGCCGGGAGTCAGTGGGGTCATCTGCTATTCCTGTGGTGCGGAAGTCGTGATCCAGCCGCCCTCGATCGCGACTGGCCAGGGGGTGAGCCTCGCGCCCTTGCAGGGGCCGCCGACGCAGCGGCCGTCCGCGATCGAGAACAGCGCGCCGTGCCAGTCGCACAGGATCAGCGCGCCGTCGGGCGTGAGATAGTCGTCGAGCTGCCGGGCAAGCGGAAGGCCGGCATGCGGGCAGCGATCGACATAGCCGTAGACCGCGTCGTCGCGCCGGACGACGAAGCCATGGAAGCGGCCGGCCTCCAGCTGCACCACGAAATTGCGGGCCGCGCCCGGCCCGATCTCCTCCAGCGCACAAAGCCTGATCCCGGCCGGCGTGCCGGAGGGGCGAGCGGCGCCCGTCAAGCCGGTATCGGGGCGGGTGCGATGATCCCCATGCAGGGCCCGAAGCCGATCGGCACGAAGCCGTCGGCTTCCATCCGGCCCGTCATGATGACGGCGTCGCCATCCTCGAGAAAGCGGCGCGTCTCGCCGTCCGGCAGGGCGATCGCCTGCTGCCCGCCGCAACTGAGTTCCATCAGGCTGCCATAGCCATCCTCGGTCGGTGCCGAGATGGTGCCGGTGCCGAGCAGGTCGCCCGGATTGAGGTTGCAGCCGTTAGAGGCGTGGTGCGTCACCATCTGGGCGACGGTCCAGTACATGCTTGATGCCGGGCCGCAGCTCAGGCGATGCGGCGCGAGGCCCGCATCGCGCATCCGCTGCGTGACGATCCAGGTCTCCAGCGTGATGGCATAGGCGCCGCGCGCCTGGTCCTCCGCATCGAGGAGATAGGGCAGGGGTTGTGGATCTCCGGCGGGCCGCGGCGGCTGGGCGATCCGGAACGGCGCCAGCGCTTCCTCGGTCACGATCCAGGGCGAAATGGTCGTGCCGAAGCTCTTGGCGAGGAAGGGACCGAGCGGCTGATATTCCCAGGCCTGCAGGTCGCGCGCCGACCAGTCGTTCAGCAGCGACAGGCCGGCGATGTGCGGGCGGGCGTCCGCGATCGCGATTATCTCGCCCGGCGCATTTCCCGGTCCGATCCACACGCCCATTTCGAGCTCGTAATCGAGCCTTGCGGAAGGGCCGAAGCTCGGCACGTCGGCGTCGGGGCTCTTGCGCTGTCCGTTGGGCCGGCGGACCATCGCGCCCGACACGCCGATCGACGAGGCGCGGCCGTGATAGCCGATCGGGACATGTTTGTAGTTCGGCAGCAGCGGATTGTCGGGGCGGAACAGGCGCCCGATATTGGTCGCGTGATGAATGCCGACATAGAAATCGGTATAGTCGCCGATCGTCGCGGGCAGGTGCATCGCGCAGGCCGCTGCCTCGCACAGCAATGGTTGCACGGCCGGCTCGTGTGCCTGATCGGACAGCAGGGCGGATACCCGCGCCCGAAGCGCGCGGCGCGCCGGTGCGCCGAGCGCCAGCAGCGGGTTGAGCGTCGGCCCGGCAGCCGCAATCGCCGCCTCCAGGGCCTCACCCGCCAGCAGCCCGCTCGCGGCGAGAGCACTGAGATCGAGGATCGACTCGCCGATCGCGATGCCGCCGCGCGGCGGGCCGGCCGGGGGCGAGAAGATGCCGAGCGGCAGGTTCTGGACCGGGAAGTCACGATGGCCGCGAGCCGAGGCGACCCAACTCGTGCGAGCGGGATCATGGGTATCGTCGATCCCGGCGATGTTCGTGTCGTTCCGCATCGCGTCAGGCAGCCACCGCGATCACGCCGCGACGGATCTGATCGAGCTCGATCGATTCGTAGAGCGCCTGGAAATTGCCGTTGCCAAAGCCATCATTGCCCTTGCGCTGGATGATCTCGAAGAAGATCGGGCCGATCATGGTCTCGGTGAAAATCTGCAGCAGCAGGCCTTCGTCGCCGGCATCGCCGTCGATCAGGATACGATTGCGGCGGAGGCGTTCGAGATCCTCGCCATGGCCGGGGACGCGTTTGTCGACCAGGTCGTAATAGGTATCGATCGTGTCCTGCAGTCGAACGCCGCGCGCCCGGAGCGTCTCGACCGTCTTGAAGATGTCGGGCGTCGTTAGCGCGATGTGTTGGATTCCTTCGCCATTATAGTCGCGGAGGAATTCCTCGATCTGGCTGTGATCGTCCTGGCTCTCGTTGAGCGGGATGCGGATCGCCTGGTCGGGCGCGATCATCGCCTGGCTGAACAGCCCGGTCGCCTTGCCCTTGATATCGAAATATTTTTGCTCTTCGAAACCGAAGATCCTGCCGTAGAATTCGGACCAGACGCGCATCTGCCCGCGCTGCACATTATGGGTCAGGTGATCGAGCAGATCGAGGCCGATCGAATTCCGCGCGGCCTCCTCGCGCCAGCCGGGAACCTCCTCCCAGTCGGCGAAGGGATCGCCGTCGATCAGATACAGCAGCGAACCGCCGATTCCCTCGATGGCGCGCGCCTCCGGCAGGGCGCCTCCGGCGGTATCCGCGGGCGTCGCGCCGCGCGCGAGCGCTGCGGCATACGCTTTCTCGGCATCGCCGACGCGAAAGGCCATGCCGTTCGCGGAGGGGCCATGCAGCTTGCGGAACGCGGCCGCCTGGCCGGTCTCGCCATCATTGAGGACGAAGGCGATCCGTCCCTGGCGGAACAGGATCAGGTTGCGGTCGCGCCGGCGGGCGGCCGCGACGAAGCCCAGATCCAGGAACAGGCGGGCAAGGATGACCGGCTGGGGCGACGTGAATTCGCAAAAGGCAAAGCCGTCCAGGCCAAGCGGATTGTCGCTAGGCGGATTGTCGATCGTGGGCATGATGAAGCTCCTGGCGCCTATTCAGGCAGGAAAGGGGAAAGCGCCGCGGCGAAGCGGGCGATGGTATCCGCGTGCAGGCCGGCCACGTTGATCCGGCCGGAATCGGCCATGTAGATGCCGTGCCGCTCGCGGAGTGCAGCAACGGCAACGCGATCGATCGGCAAGATCGCGAACAGGCCGCGCTGGTCCGCGATGGTCGCGAGCCGTGGTTCGGCGGCAGCGAGGGCGGTTCGCAAGGTGCCGACGCGCACGCGCATTTCCTCGAGTTCCGCCAGCCAGATATCGGTCAGTTCGGGGCTCTCGAGGATGAGGCGGACCACCGCCGCGCCGTGATCCGGTGGCATCGACCAGAGGCTCCGCGCCAGCACCAGCAGGTTGCCGCGCACCGCCGGCACGGCGCCGGCACTGGCCGAAAGCGCCCAGAAGGCACCGACCCTTTCCCGATAGAGGCCGAAATTCTTGTCGCAGCTATAGGCGATCAATGCCTCCGGAACCGCGTCGAGGACGATGCGCGTCCCGGCAGCATCCGCCTCGAGGCCGTCGCCCAGGCCCTGATAGGCCAGGTCGATGAACGGCACGATCCCGCGCGCGGCGAATGCCTCGGCCAGTTCCCGCCACTGTGCGACCGAAAAGCCGGTCCCGGTGGGATTGTGGCAGCAGCCATGCAGCAGCACGACATCGCCCCGGGCAGCGGAGCGGAGATCGGTCATCATCGCGGCGAAATCCAGCGTCGAGCTAGCGCGGTCGTAATAGGCGTGCGGCACGACGGTCAGCCCTGCCGCTTCGAAGATCGGCCCGTGATTGGGCCATGTCGGCGTGCCGATCCACACCCGGCCCGACAGGTCGGCCCGGCCGAGCAGGTCGGCGCCGAGCCGCAGGGCGCCGGTGCCGCCCGGCGTCTGGACCCCGGTCAGGCGATCCGAGCCCGCAAGCGCGGCGCCGAAGACGATCGGGGCGAGCAGATCGGTGAAACGGGCATCCCCTTCCGGCCCGATATAGGCCTTGGTCGGCTGGTCGCGCACCAGTGCCGCCTCGGCCGCCTTGACCGCGCGGAACACGGGGGTGGCGCCGGCGGAATCGCGATAGACGCCGACACCGACGTCGATCTTGTCGGGGCGCGGGTCGGCGCGGTGCATGCCGATCAAGGCGAGCAGCGCGTCCGCGGGCTGGGGGCGCAAGGTCGCGAAGATATCGGTCTGCCCGTCGATCGGTGCGGTTGTCATGCTGGTACCTGCTTGTTGCGCGCATAGGCCTGGGTGCCGCGTGTTATCACGCGGTCGTCCGGCAGGATCGTCTCGATCTCGATGTCCGGCAGGCCGGCGAGGCCGGCATAGAGCGGACCGAAATCGGTATCGAGGGTCTGCCGCAACAGGTCCTCGAAACTGTCGATGACGAAATAGGCCTGCTGATAGTCATCGATGCGGTATTTCGTCCGCATCAGCCGGGTGAGATCGAAGCCGAGCCGGTTGGGCGAGGGATCGTCGAGCGCGAACAGCGTCTCGCCATAGGACGAAACGATGCCGGCGCCGTAGATGTTGAGGTCCCCGCCGTTGCGGATCAACCCGAACTCGACGGTATACCAGTAGAGGCGGGACAGGTTGGTGATCACGCCGAGCCCGGCCGCCCGCTGGCCGCCCTGGCCATAGGCCTGCATGTAATCGGCGAACACCGGGTTGGCGAGCAGCGGCACATGGCCGAACACGTCGTGGAAGATGTCCGGTTCCTGCAGGTAATCGACCTGCTCGGGAGTGCGGATGAAATTCCCGGAGACAAAGCGCCGATTGGCGAGATGATCGAAGAAGACGTCGTCGGGGATCAGGCCCGGTACCGCGACGACCTGCCAGCCGGTCGCCTTCATCAGCCGGTCGGACAACTCCTCGAAATCGGGAATGCCCGGCTTCGACATGCGCAGCACCTCGAGCCCCTCGAGGAATTCGGGGGCGACGCGGCCGGGCAGCAATTTGGCCTGGCGCTCGAACAACCGGTCCCACATCGCATGTTCGGCAGGCGTATAGCGCTGCCAATCCTGCGGGATGGTCCAGTCCGCGGCGGTGCCGTCGGGGTGACTTGCCTCGATATGTGCCATGATGGATATCTTGCACGGAGAGCGCGGGCATGCTTTCCAAAAACCGGGTGTTTTGCGAAATTATTGATCGATCTCGATCGGAATGAGGCTATTTTTGAAACAAAGTGTCACGATGGATGCGATCGACCGGCGGATCGTCAGCGAGCTGCAGGCTGACGCATCGCTCAGCAGCGCAGAGCTCGCGGCGCGGGTCGGCAGCTCGACCGCATCATGCTGGCGCCGGATCAAGGCGCTGGAGGCGGAAGGCGTGCTGACCGCGACCGTGCGGCTGGTCGATGCCGAGAAGGTCGGGCGCGGCGTCAACGTACTGTGTAACGTCCGGATGAAGAGTCATGCACGCGAAAGCATCGTCAGGTTCGAGGAATTCGTCCGCTCCCGCCCGGAGATCATGGAATGCTTCTCGATGTCCGGGGAATGGGATTATCTGCTGCGCGTGGTGGTGGCCGACGTGTCGGATTATGAGCATTTCCTCATGCGCACCCTGCTCGATCATCCCTCAGTCGGCGGGGCGTCGTCGCATTTCGCGCTGTCGCTGACGAAATATACGACCGTCGTGCCCGTCTGACCGGCACGGCCATCCCATATCCGGGGCTTCGGATTGACCCGGTCGGCGGGATCGGCGACGCCCGTGGTGCAGCGAGGGAGGAATGGGGTGGACCAGCAGCGGCGTGCCGCAATCTTGCGCGATCGGTTGGTGGTGCTCGTCGCACAGGCCGGCGACGATCCGCGCACGCTCGCGGGATTGGCCGGCGCGGCACGGCGTGCCGGCCTGGCTGATGACGCCCAGCGCCTGGCCCGGCGCGCACTCGCGCTCGCGCCGCCCGCGGGCGAGATCTGGAGCCGCGCCAACCGGATCCTGTCGGCCGATATTCCGACCTGGCATTTCATGATCATCAAGGACCGGCTGCGCAACGAGGCCTATGACGCGGCGCTCGGGCGCGCGGTGAGGCCGAACAGTCGCGTGCTCGATATCGGGTCGGGCACCGGTCTGCTGGCGATGATGGCGGCACGCGCCGGTGCCGGGACGGTCGTCAGCTGCGAGCAGGACCCGGCGATTGCTGCGGTCGCCGCGGAGATCGTCGCCGCCAATGGCTATCGCGATCGCATCCGCATCGTCGCGAAGCCGTCAGGCGCGGTCGATCCGGACTCCGACATGGGCGGCCGGGCGGATGTCCTGGTGTCGGAGATCGTGTCCAACAACCTGCTGTCGGAAGGCGTTCTTCCGGCGATGGAAGATGCCGTCGCCCGGCTCGTGGAGCCGGGTGCGGCGATCATTCCGTCAGCCGGCCGAATCCGGATTGCGCTCGCGCATTGGGCGCGGCTCGACCGGAGTGGGCTGGGCGAGGTCGCGGGTTTCGATCTCAGCCCGTTCAACCAGCTTCGGCAGCGGCCGCACGTGCTCAGCGTTGGTGATTCCGACCTGGCTCTCCGAAGTGCCCCCGCGGACATCTTCGCCTTCGATTTCGCTTCGGGCGGTCCCTATCGCGACGACCGCGCGTGCGCCGATCTGGTCGCGGATGGGGAGGCCTTCAATGGGGTGGTGCAGTGGATTCATCTGCAGATGGATGCGGAGACGATATACGAGAATCGCCCGAGCCACGGGCTGAAATCCTGCTGGGCGGCGCTCTTCCATCCCGTGGCGTGCGAAATGCGGCCGCCGGCCGGTGCGACGGTGCGCGTTCACGGCAGCCACGACCGGAGCAATGTCCATTTATGGATCGATCCTGTCGATGGTGCGGCAGGGGTGCCGGTGATTGGCTGATTCCCCTGCGGGCGAAATTGTGCGCTTGCGTAACCCATGTGCTGGAAGCCGCCAGATCGCAGTGATAAGCGATCGCGATGAATCGATTGGATACTCTGCTGGTGAAGATTGCGTGATGCTGCGGTGGGAAGGCGAGGCGGGCGGAAGCGGCATTGAGCGGGCGTTCAGTGGTGGCTTGTGCGTCGGGATGATCGGTCCGGTCGCGGGCCAAGCCGGTGCCTGGTGGTACACGCTGGATGGTGTCGTGATGAATCGGGTCGAGCGATGCAACGGCCATGTCGGCAGTGCCGCCCAGGCCCGTCATGAGGTGGAAATGGGCTGGGCGATGTGGTGCGACGTGGCGAATCTCGCGCCGCGCGTCCCGGCATAGAGCACCAGTCGCCAGCACGCGCCCCGTCGTCGGCCGACATGGCGCGGAAGCACGCGAGGGCGTTGATATCGTTGCCCGGTTCGTGGCGGTTCCGGTGCGTCCCATTCACAATTTGGCCCCTTTGGCCCGTGGTCGCCCCAAAAATGACGTCGTTGCGTCTGAAACGACTTGGATTAGGTAGGGCGAAGAGGAGATCCGGTTTTTCATGAATCCCGATTTCAAGACGCCGTTGTTGGACACGGTACGTACGCCCGCGGATCTCCGGGCTTTATCCTCGGCGCAGCTTCGCCAGTTGGCGGACGAGTTGCGGGCGGAGACGATCGCGG